>NPIE01004680.1_pt1 | contig 82509 bp, 78 predicted proteins | sample 8637661 | NCBI WGS metagenome assembly NPIE01 (sample SAMN07420842, study PRJNA396082) | bioreactor metagenome | isolation source: sample BA12 brine-fed electro-methanogenic bioreactor BA | place: Japan: Kochi | collected 2016-12-09
ACCGAGTGCTGGGTCGGTTTTGTCTTCAGTTCGCCGCTGGCGGTCAGGGGTATAAGGGTAAGATGCACGAAAAGCACATGATCTTTTCCAAGATCGTGAATGAACTGCCGGGCTGCTTCCAGGTAGGGTACCGATTCAATATCTCCTACGGTTCCCCCCACTTCGATGATGGTAACGTCCACTTCCGGATCTTCACTGGCCAGGGAAATTCTTCGTTTGATTTCATCGGTAATGTGCGGAATAACCTGCACGGTTCGGCCAAGGTAGCGGCCCTCCCGTTCACGTTTTATCACTTCCTGGTAGACCTGGCCCGTAGTTATGGAATTAAGCTTTGTAATAGGAGCATTGGTGAAACGGGCGTAATTTCCGAGATCAAGGTCGGTTTCCGACCCGTCATCGGCAACATAAACCTCACCATGCTGAAAAGGGCTCATCGTACCCGCATCCACATTAATGTAGGGGTCGATCTTTACCATACGAATATGCAGACCACGGCTTTCAAGAAGATTTCCAAGAGAGGTGGCTGCGACACCTTTGCCCAGGCTGGAGCATACTCCGCCGGTGACGAATATGTATTTCTTCATGTGGGCTGATTATAAACCCCGTGGAAAGATTAGGCAATCCGCCCGGATCTCCTACATCAGCTGGAGTGAGTGGTGGGAAGGTTCCAGATAGAGAAGCTGTGCCGCTCCGCTGGTCATGTCGTCGATAATTCTGCGGTTGGGAGCCGCCTCTCTGACCGCCTGAGGGCTGAAATAGATTGGTGCACCGAACTTTATGCAGAGAATAATGCCATCGCTCGTGCTTACCTCCTGCCGGTACCGCCTTACCCCTTTGCGGTACACTATCCGGCCGTGATAGACTTCATTGAAACAGCGGTAGACTTCCAGGTGCTGAAGGATAAAGCGGTGTTTGACAAACATGGCGGAGAGAAGGTCATGGCTGTTTCTGTGTTCAGGCTGAATCCCTTCAAGGGCGACTATGATGGAGCTTGCCTCTGAGGGACCGGTCTGAATCGGAATGGTAATACCGTTTTCCGGATCATTCAGGATTACAAAGGGTGATGCAGTTGTTTCATCAAGGGCTATGCCCTGAATGGTAAAGCGATAGCGGGTTTCTTTCATGTCATTTCTCAATATAACACGGGTCAGGTAAAAAACCTGTTCTATTGACACCGCAAATGGCGGACCCTACACTTTTAAGTGAGGCATAAAGCAGAATGGACAGATATCTTTCGGAAGCACAGTTCAAGAAATTCCGCGACCGCATCTATGATGAAAGCGGAATACATTTTTCCTCTTCCAACCGGACAATACTCGAGAGCCGCCTGAAAGAACGGCTCCGGAAGTCGGAGCTTGCTTCGATCGACGATTATTTTTCTCTTATAAGCAGTAAAGATGAGGAGATGAAAATTCTTCTCGATTCGGTGACCACAAACTTGACCCGGTTTTTCCGCAATACTGCCCATTTTGACACGCTGAAGAACTATGTAATTCCCGATCTTGTGGCGCATGCCCGCGCCGGCGGCGGAAAGAAGCTCAATGTCTGGAGTGCCGGCTGTTCCACCGGGGAAGAACCCTATTCAATCGCAATGATGCTGAAGGATGAACTGCCTGCCGGTTTTACAGCAGAGGTAACGGCAAGCGATCTGAGTCTTAAATCACTCATGACCGCCAAAGAGGGCTTTTATCCCGACAACAGGATGAACGGGGTGCCCGAGCATTTTCTCAAACGCTATTTTGAGCGGGTGAGCAACGGGTACATGGTGAAAGATGATATTAAAAAGATGGTCACCTTCGATTATCACAATCTGAAGAATGACAGCGGGAAGCGTAATCTGGACATTGTATTCTGCCGGAATGTCATTATCTATTTTGATGAGGCTGCCCAGCAGGCGGTTATCAACAAGTTCTGGGATGCCCTGAGCCCCCATTCCTTCCTGTTTATCGGACACAGCGAATCGCTGTTTGGCATGGATACCAGGTTCGAGTTTCTGAAAACCGACTGGGCCTGTATTTACCGGAAATTTTCTGTTTAGAGGATGATAGTGAACAAAGAAACTGTTTCTGTGATGATATGCGACGATTCCGCGCTCATGAGAAACCTTGTCGGACGGATGATAGAGAAGGCTGAAGGTCTAGAGCTTGTGGGGAAGGCCATGAACGGGCGTTTTCTTCTCCAGAAAATACCCCGTCTCAATCCGGATGTTATAATTCTTGACCTGGAAATGCCCGAAATGAACGGAATCGAGTTCCTCCGTGAACGGAAGGAGCTCGGCATCGATATACCCGTGGTTATTCTCTCCTCGATTGCACAGCGGGGAGCCCGAATTACCATGGAGGCCCTCTCCCTTGGAGCGGTCGACTTTATCATGAAGCCTTCCGGGTCAATCAGTGAGGATATTCATGTCGTAGAGCGGCAGGTGGTCGAGACGGTGTATGCCTACGGGCTTAAATACCGGCGGTCGCTTTCCGAAAAGGAACGGAGCAGAAGGGATGATGAAAGGCCGGCACCCGCCCCTCAGGAAGAGGCAAAAGCCAGGCCCGAGAGAACCATAATCCCCGAAATACTGCGTACCGAAAAGATGCCTGCCCCCGGAAAGCTCGAGCCCCGGGAGGTGCCTTCTCCGGTCGCCCGCGAAGAGGCCGGTGCCCTGGAAATATGCGCAATAGGTATTTCCACCGGCGGGCCGAACGCGCTGCGGATCGTTTTTTCCGAACTGCCGGCAGATTTTCCCCTTCCCGTTGTGGTTGTCCAGCATATGCCCGCCGGGTTTACAACGGAGTTTGCCAAGAGCCTGGACAGGGTCTGTCCTCTCGAGGTGAAGGAAGCCGAGGAAGGGGATCTTGTCAGAAAGGGAAGGATTCTGATTGCTCCGGGGAACTTTCACATAAGCGTAAACCGCCGTCGTCTGGCTGCTACGGTATCTCTTTCCGGATCGGATACTGTCAACGGCCACAGACCCTCTGCGGATGTCTTGTTTGAATCGGTGGCCGCCGAGTTCGGGGGGAAGTCTCTTGCCGTGATAATGACGGGAATGGGGAGGGACGGTGCCAGGAAGATTGGAGAGATCCACCGCATGGGGGGAATTACCATCGCCCAGGACGAAGCGTCAAGCATCGTCTACGGAATGCCGAGGGTCGCAGCGGAGCTCGGACACATTCAGCAGATTGTTTCCCTGAAGGATATGGCAAAAACCCTTACCGAAAAGGCGAAGGAATACTGCGCAGTCAGAGAGGGATGACCCTGGTTACCAGAGGCAGATTCTTCTTTCCCGTAAGTCTATTGTAGGCAAAAGCAAGCAGAAAACCCGCTCCAAGTCCGGCCAGGGCGAATAGCGCCTGGATTCCTTCCCCTGCCTCGGGAAGAAGCATCTTTCCGGCTGCAAAACCGCAGAGGAAGAGGATCAGGGGGACCATCAGCACCATAAAACCCGCGAAAATGGTTTTACCCGGCGGGATAAGAATTTCCACAAGGTCTCCCTCGGAAAGGGTGCCGGCAATGCCGGCGGAAAGACGTGCTTCAAACTGACGGGATTTTACGGCGCAGAAGGCGCCTCCCGCGCAGCTTTTGCAGCCCGCCGCTTCTTCGCATGCAACCTCGGCGATGTTGTTCTTTATTGAAAGTATCCGTGCTCTTTCCGTCATGATTCACCTTCCGTCTGCTCTTTCGGGGGAACCGGTATTCTGACCGTGAAGATGTCGGAAGCGCGTCCGTCATCGCCGATTTCGGCAATGGCTCCCTGGAGTTCCAGGTTTTCCCAGCACTCCTGTGAGCGTTCGGGAACCTGGGTTAAAAATTTGGCGATTTCTATCTTCGAATCAAGTCCGCCGACTCCGAAGAGGCTTCCGGTGCGGCCGGTATCGCATATGATCGCTGTACCGCGCGGCAGCACCCTTGCGTCGGCGGTGATGGCCTTGGTATGGCTGCCGAATACAGCAGCAACCTCTCCATCCATCCTGTAGAAAAGATTATATTTTTCCGCCGTGGTGGATGCATGAAAATCCACGATGACAAGATCATGATCCTGTTTCAGCTTTGCGGTAATTTCCGGCAGCATGAGATGAGGATTTGTCAGGTGTACTCTCTGAAACCCGGACTGTCCAAGCATTACCACCACTGCTATCTTCAATCCGCCGGCAGTGTAGGTCCTCCAGCCTCTTCCGGGATTGGTGAAGGGGAAGTTGGCGGGACGGAGAAGGTAGGGGGAACCGGGCATATGGGGAACCATGTCTTTTTTGAAAAACGCCTTTTCTCCCGTCGTAATAACATCCACGCCAAGCTTATGGATCTGGATTGAATGATTTTTTCCAAGTCCGAAGCCGCCGGTGGCACCTTCGCCGTTGGCTATGACAAGGTTGATCTGATGCTTTTCCTTCAGTTCAGGTAAAGCTTTTTTAACACAATAGATGCCGGCTTTGCCGACAATTTCACCGATATAGAGAATTCTGACTGGCATAGTGTAATGAGGGTAACAGAATTGCCCTCTTTGGCCAAGCAGACGACCCCGATGTGCCTGACGGTACTGTTTTCAGGTGGATTCTTGGGGACAGCAGAATTTTCTTTGCTTTTGTTCCGGGTTTTGTTATATTTGTCAAAACAATGGCGCCGTACGGGCCGTTGTTCCGGCTGCCTCGTATGAGGAGCCAATTTCACGCTCAAGGAGAGGTGACCTATGAAAGACAAAGTGGTCATCGATCTCGGCCAGATAATGGACGAGATTTTCGAAGTTACGAAGAATTTTGGTGAGTCGTTTCATGATGAAATGAAACGCGGAAGGGATGAAGCCGAAAGGTTCTTTCATCGCGATGAAAAAGTGGATTACTATCCTTCTTATTCTTATCCCCCGGTAAATGTCTACATGACCAGGGACAAATCTCTTGTTTTTGAATTTGCTCTCGCCGGCTTCCGGGAAAAAGATCTTGATCTTCAGTTCCAGGGCGATTACATGATTTTTTCGGCTAAAAGCCCCGAACTTGAACCGACCGAAGAGGTCCGGTATTTTAAACGCCGGCTCAAATTCAAAGAGGTTGAGGAACAGAAATATTTCGTTCCTGAAGACAAGTTTGACCGGGAAAAAGTCAAAGCGACTTTTCTGAACGGAGTGCTCAGGGTGGTCATACCGCCGAATGAGATTATTGAGACCAAAGACGGGATAAAGATAGAGATTGTCAAGGAGGAGCAGGAATGATTTTCTGGATAATAGTTGGAGTTGCAATCGGCTACTTCTTCAAGCCCCAGCTTGATCGTCTTGTCGGACGGGTTATAAGAGCCTTGAGAGACGACCGCAGAAGCGATCGCTGGGAATAAGGAAGCCCCGGGCAGGGAGGGGCTTTGCCTCTTCCTGCTGCTTGACAATTCTAAATATGGACAAGCCGAATCTTCGGCTTGACGGAAAAATCGTGGTAAACGGTAATTCCAGGTTTGGAGGGAGCAAATTGTGTATTCAGGCATAAAAAATGATACCGAACGTCATCGCGAAGCGCTAAAGAGAGGTATCATTTTTTATGCCATGGGAAAGCAGCTATTCTTCAGTCCAAACCTGGAATTGCTCCCCGCTGCTTGACAACGATCGGGTAAATTTATAGTATCGTTAAGGTAAAGTTCGCCCGGATGGTGAAATTGGTAGACACGCCAGGTTCAGGGTCTGGTGCTCGATGGAGCATGGAGGTTCGAGTCCTCTTCCGGGCAGTTAACCGCTCAAATCAGAGCGGTTTTTTTTATTCTGTTAATCCTTCAAACTCAGAACACATTGCGGGAAGCCCGGGGCTGGATTGAATAAGGAGTTTTCCGTATTTTTTCCTTGACCTTTGTAAAATTTACGTGTATACAGTAGTTAACCTTATTTCCTTTCGGTATCAATTGTTTCTGGACCTTGTCGGTAGCCTGTCTTTTTTCATGCTTCACCTGAACATCCTGCCAATTGACTCATAGTGAAATAGAGGAAAATCAGATGGTGTCTCAAATAACGGGGCACGAAGGAGCTAATAATGGCTAAAAAAATCTATGTAGGAAACCTGAACTATTCGACTCGCGAAGAGAGTCTTCAGGACATGTTCGCCCAGTACGGTGAAGTACTCAGTGTTAACATCATTACCGATCGTTACACTGGTCAGAGCAAGGGATTCGGTTTTGTTGAAATGGAAGAACAGGATGCGGCAGAAGCTGCAATTTCCGCTCTCGACGGTTCCACCCTCGACAATCGTGAACTTCGTGTAAACGAAGCCAAAGAGCGCGAAAGAAGACCCAGGTTCTAACAATAGTTGTCAACTATCGGGGCTGCAGCGGGAATAATCCTGCTGCAGCCCTTTTTTTCTGCTTTTACCGCTTCTGGTGACTCCCGGTCAATTCTTTACAATTTTTGCAACAGTAATAAAGAGCCGCCCCGATATGCCGAAAATAGGAGCAACAGGAGGATTTTATGCAGCGATATAGAGTAAAAGGCGGCAGCAGCCTGAAAACCCTGGTTGAAGTGCTTCAGATAAGTTCTGAGGGGTATCAGGTTCGAATGATTCGTGAAGGCAAATGGGAACAGAGCGAATCCATCGAGCTTATAAGCAGAGACCTTTTTGAGACCTGCCTCCGTACCGAGTATTTTATTCCCGAAGAGGAAGATCAGCTGGAAAGAGCCTCCGGCATAGCCTGAGGCTTATTCCTTTTCAGACTAAAAGCGTCTTCTCTATGGTCTTTTTCCTTCGTCCGTAGTATTTTTACGGTATGATATCGAAAAGTGGAACGCTTCTGAAAAGGATATTATCCGCATTTGAGGGCTTCGGCTCTTTCTGTATTTTTGCCTTTGACACCTTCCGATGGTCATTCAGAAAGCCTCTCAGGCCTGTTCTGGTGTATGAGCAGGCCGAGCATATCGGTGTCGATTCCGTACCAATCATAGCCCTTTCCAGTCTTTCAATCGGAATGATATTTTCCTTACAGGTAACAGACCTCATGGCCATTTTCCGCGCGGAAATTATGGTCGGATCCGCCGTCGCAATGACTCTCGGACGCGAACTGGCTCCCGTCTTTACCAGCCTCATGCTGGTTGCCAAAAATGGTTCGGCTATGGCGGCTGAGATAGGAACCATGAGGGTTTCCGAACAGATCGACGCAATGGAAACAATGTCGGTCAATCCGATCCAGTTTCTGGTAGTACCCCGGGTCATCGGTGCGGTTATTGTTTTCCCCGTACTCACAGCCTTGTCAAATGTAGTGGGTGTTGCCGGAAGTTACATCGTCTCCATATACATGAAAGGGGTAGATTCGGCGGGGTATATGGATCAGATCTACCGGTTTGTGAATCCCGTGGATATCTGGTCAGGTTTTATCAAGGCCGCAGTCATGGGAGGGCTTGTAAGTCTTATCTGCTGTTATTACGGTTATACTACCACCGGGGGCTCAAAGGGGGTCGGCGAGGCTTCGACCAAGGCGGTTGTTACCGCCTCCGTGGCTGTTCTGGTATCCGACTATATTATGGCGGACATAATGCTGAAGGTGCTTTTTTAACAGGGTAAAGGACTGGTGAAGAGATGACAGCGACTGCGGAACCGATAATTACCGTCTCCCGGGTGAAAAAGTCCTTTGGAAGCAACCACGTGCTTGATGGAGTTGATCTGGACTTTGCGCGGCAGAAAGTTACTGCAATTATCGGGCAGAGCGGAACAGGAAAAAGTGTCCTTCTGAAAATAATAAACGGTATTATGAAGCCCGATGACGGTGTGATAAGCCTTGAGGGAACGACCATGGGCGAAATGGATGAGGACGACCTGATAGTTGCCAGGCGACGCTTCGGTTACCTTTTTCAGAATGCCGCCCTTTTTGATTCCATGACGGTGGAGCAGAATATCGCCTTTCCCCTTCGCGAAATGCTGGGGATGAAGGACAAGAGAAAAATACGCAAGCGTGTTTCGGAGATGCTCTCCTGGGTGGCGCTCGAAGGGATAGAAAAAAAGTTCCCCGCCGAACTTTCTGGCGGTATGAGAAAGCGGGTGGGTTTCGCGAGAACGCTTGCCCCGGAACCTGATATCCTTCTTTTTGATGAGCCGACGACCGGGCTTGATCCCGTACTTGCGGAGAGCATAAACATACTGATCCGCAGGGTCAATAAGGAGCTGGGGCTTACCTGTATAGTCATCAGTCATGATATCGCGGGAATGTTTGAGTATGCGGATACCATAGCGTTTCTGGCGGATGGAAAAATTGCCGCCCAGGGGATACCTTCGGAAATAGCGAAGTCGGATCATCCGGTCCTTCGAAAGTTCCTCGAGTTCTCCTTTACCGATTTTGAAGAATATGAGGATTCAGAATGTCCAGACTCCTGAAAATAGGATTATTTGTCGCCATAACCGGTACCTTCTCGGTTCTGTACATCATGCAGACCGTGGAAGCCATAGATGCAGAAGAGACCGTTCTTATCAATGCCTATCTGGATGATGCCAGCGGCCTCCTTCCGGACAGCCGGGTCCGTCTCTCCGGTGTCGATGTGGGGCGGGTAAAAAGCATTGTCCTGGAGAACGGCCGGGCGAAAGTCACCATGGAAATTGATGCGAGTATTACCATGTATCAGGATTCCAGGGTCATCAAAAAGATGGACTCCCTGCTCGGAAATTCGGTTATCACCCTCGATCCGGGGAACATGAGTTCGGGGACCATTCCGGAAAACGGTGTGGTCAGAAATGTTGAGAGCGAGACCGTAATGAACCGTGCCTTTGCCACCACCGAGCGGGTGGCTGCGGAGCTTGAGCTGCTGTTGTCCGAATACCGTGATTTTATGAACGGGGGCGGCTATGCACAGATTGAAGAGATTCTTGCGACGGCGCAGCGAAGCGTTGATGTCACGGGAGATCTGGTGGAACAGAATCTGCTTCTGATGCGGGAGGCGATGGGTGATATCGCCGATGTCGCGGAGAGGATAAACCTGCAGAGTGATCGGGAAACCGAAAACATTTCGGCAATTCTTGAACATACCGCGCAGCTGACCGGGCGGCTGGACCGGATGCTTGCGGAAAATGACCGGGAGCTGAACCTTGCGCTGATTGAGATGCGCAGGAGCGCCGAAACCCTTACGGCGGTACTTGAATCCACCCGCGGGGTCACCGAAAAAATTGAGCGGGGAGAGGGAAATCTCGGCAGACTGATAAATGATGATGAACTCTATGAACGGGTTGTGCGGATAAGCGAAGACGTCGAGGGATATATCGATTCCACCGTCGGCATGAATGTTCAGCTGGGTTTTCAGGCAAACTATCTGGGCCGAGCATCGGGGGTTGAGAACAGGGCGGAGGTGCGCCTGATTCCCGGAAATAAAGCGAAGGATTACCGCCTCGGTGTTACCATACCTCCGGGAAGCGAATCACCCGCGGGAAGCGGCGATATGTTTATTTCCGCTCAGCTTGCACGAACCTACGGGATGATGACGCTCCGCGGCGGGCTTATCGACAGCAGCGGAGGGCTTGGTGTCGATCTGCAGCCGCTGAAACAGGTAGAGCTCTCTTCTCAGATCTACCGGCTCGGCCGGGACACCGGTCCGTCTCTCGACGCGGGCGGAACCCTTTATCCCTTTTTCGATCCGGAAAGTGACAATCCGCTCAGGTGGCTGTACATTACCGGCGGGGTTAGAGATGTTCTGGTTGATGCCCAGCGTGACTATCATCTTGGGCTTGGTCTCAGGCTCCTGGACAACGATCTGAAGGGGATTATTCAGTACGTACCTTCTCCGTAATCTCCCAGAGTAAGCGATACTGCGAGATCCTTGAGCGGATCAAAGGGCTCATTATAATCAATTCTCAGCCTGACCTGAAATGCGAAGGGCACAGGTATCCGCGAAATCATCATCCGGCTTGAGACTTCTGCTCCCGCAAGCATTGCCGAATCGGGGCTTGCCGACTCAAAAAAGTGAGAAGTAGATTCTCCCGGACCGGGGAAGGTGGCCCCGGTCTCGGCGAATACTGAAAAGCCCAGACGGGTAAAAGGGATCCCGAGAATCCGCTTTTCGAACAGGGCTGCCGGAATCTGAAGATCCGCCGAGACCAGGGCTCTTCCGCCATGTTCGTATGCAAGGGGGTCGTTCCATCCCTCGTCCCCGCGGTAGGGAAGCAGGTCCCCTGTCGAACCGGAGTCGCTCAGGAGCAGCTTCCCGCCAAAACGCAGGCGCCAGGAACGCTGCGGAGAGGGAAGGATCCCCTTTTCCATCGAAACCAGGAGTATGGATTCGGGGTTCCTGCGGTCCAGTATTTCCGGAGCCGTGAGAAAGGCGGAAGAGATGTAAAAATCATTTCCTCCGTAGAAAGCGAAGGGCGGTGCGGGGCGTCTGCGGCTTGAAAAAGCGGCGGATGCGGAAACATGCAGTTCTTTCGATGAAACGGACGGGAGAGAGCCGGATTCCTCCAGAAGGGAAAAGTCTTCTTCGTCGGACAGCGAGGAATAGTGCTGTGCGGAAATAAGGAGGGTGAGAGAACTCCAGCGGAAGGGGTTGTAGGACTCCCACGGGGTATATCCGGCAGTCAGGGTATGTGTCCATATTCGCTCGGCCGGAGCGGTCTCTTCAGCAGCCTGATACTCCCTTTCGAGACCATACCGGAGCACCGCGCGTTCATTCCTTATCGAAGCGGTCCCTGATGCTTCCAGCTGGGAAGTCTCAGGAAGATAGCCCGCAAAAAAATTCAGGGCGGTTTTCTCCGTGGGGTCGGCTCCCAGGAGAGTCGCCCCGAGGCTCGTCCGTATCTGACTGCCCTCCGCGTTTAAGGCAAAGAAAGGGATAAGGGTATGTACGGCCGAAAGCGGGAAAAAGGGTTTGCTCCGGAAAACCTCCTGATCCGGGTTTCCGGCGGAGGGATCCGCGGAGATCTCATCTCCAAGCAGCTCCACGGTTAACATTATCTCATGTGCGCGACCTGTATCTTCCTCCTTGAGCAGGATCTGCTTTCCTCTCGAACGGAAGGTGGTATAGGCCAGAAGCCTCTCATTTCCCGGAATCTGCATGGCCCCATCGATGGCGACCGGATCTTCAAGAATCAGACGCGCCGTAAGCTCTGCCTTGTCCCGGAGCGGTAAAAACTTTTCCGCCTCTATCCGGTAAAGAGCCAGAGCGCCTGAGATATCCGATACGAAGAGCAGGGATCCGTCACTGCTCCAGAACGGTCGGTATTCTCCCGATTCCGGATTGCCCAGACGGAAAGTTTCCTCTCCGGGCCTGTTGATAAAGATGTCCTGTTCACCCGCCGATCTGCCTCCGGAAAAAGCGGTTATTCCGCCGACGGGTGAGAAGCGCAGGTCCGCCATTCTGCCTTCACCGGGAAAGATTAGGAGGGATTCCGCCGTACCGTCCGACGGGTTTACCCGCACCAGTTCATTGCCGATCCCGTGCCGGCGAAGTGCGAGAAGCTCTTTTCCGTCGGGGGAAAGAGCGGGCTGAATGTAGCCGCCCCCGCTGCTTATTCTCCGCAGGGTATCGGTGTAGATGTCAAAATGAAACAGTTCCGACCTGGCTCCGCCGTTTTCGTAGCGGTTGGCGGTAAAATAGATGCTCTTTCCGTCGGCGGATACCGCAGCAGCGGTGGGGGTTGAGAGACGCACTTTCAGTACCGGGCGTAAAGTTTCCGGAACGGCGGCGCTTTCGGGGCGGCCGGGGAGGGGGAGGGCGTATATTGCCGGCGGCGCATAGGGGTTTTCGTGATAGAAAAAGAGTCCTTCGGGAACCGCCGCCAGGAGGGTGGAGGTGCCGTTCCACGGCACCGGACCTTTGAGGGCCGTACCCGGACTGGTGAGGAAATCATCCTTCCAGAGATCCCGCAGGTCCTCTTCAAGCTCTCCGGTTAAAAGCTCCATCGACTGACCTGTTATCCGTTTCACCGCACGGTTTTGTGAAAAAAGCGAGGGGCCGGTAAATGCCGCCCATAGATCCATGAAGGCTGTTTCCCCGCCGTTGTTGAGAAGCAGCTGTCTGACCGTGAAATAGCCTGCAAGGTAGATGCGGTTAATTGGATAGGTCTCTATCGCGTAGGCGGATTGCCACCATTCCCAGAGAGCCTGGTCATAAATGAAGCCCTTCATAGCCGCCTGAAAAAAGGGATCCCGTCCCCGCCCCTCAGCGGTAAGAGCGGTTTCCAGGTGGATTGTTATTCCTTCGGCCATCCAGCCGGGAATAAGCGCGGTATTGACCGCCCTCACTCCATCGCCGAATATTCTGCCGAGGAAACCGAAGATGCCCGATGGCGAGGTCAGATGAATATAATGGGTCAGTTCATGAATAAAGAGTGTCCTGAGACGGAATCCGCTGGTGGGCGCAGGATAAATAACAATGCGATCGGGGGCGGGTATGAATGCGCCGTTGGCAAGATCGGTCGCTCCCGGAAGAACAAGCGGAATGCGGTCGGGCCGGTGACCGAGTCTCCGGCTTACCTCTTCGTACGCTTCTTCCGCGAAGCCGGCAATAATCCCGGCGGTTTCGGTCCATTCTTCGGTGAAAAGGATATCAAAATGAGCGGTACGGATGCGTCGGTACTGGGTCTCTATGGGCCAGAGGGTCGAAGCGGGCAGGGAGAGAAACATAAACAGAAGGAGAAAACGAAGTGAGACAAGCGTGCTTCTCCCCTTCCCGGATTCTGATTTCAGCAGGCAACCCCGCGGTAATTCATGCGGTCTTCTCTGGCCATCGCAAAATTCTCGCAGAACTCTTTAGCGCCTGCAATCATCTCCATTTCGGAGCCTGATGGGATCGATTCGCATGCAAGTGATTCACCGCAGGCGTTATACACAACTACCCGTGCGCCGGCCGAATCCTTATAAAGATTGAAACAATACTCTTCGCCGTTTTCTTTTATTCTTTCCGTGTGGACAGGAGCACTCATTTCGGCTGCCTCCTTGTGTTTCTGGTGCTACATGAAGTATATCGATTCACCGGAGAGGAAACAAGGTGGTAAAAGCGGCCGGATTGGAATTTATATGCATGTATATGCACAGGTATGAATATGTCTCAGTTGACAGATGCTCTCTTTTTTGTTCATATGGTGAAACTTTAAGATCTCTGAATGCGTCCTGGAGGAATTATGAAGAGCAGCAGTATAGATAAAAAGATTAAAACAGCCGTTCTGGGTGCAACCGGAGCCGTCGGGCAGGTTTTCATGTGGATGCTTCAGGATCATCCCTGGTTTGAGACTATTCACATTACCGCTTCATCTTCCCGAAAAGGCAAGGTGTACGGGGATGAAGTCCACTGGGTGGTTCCGCAGGAAATCCCGCAGTCAATGATGGAACTTGAACTCAATGAGCTTGATATAGATAAGATGAAGGAAGAAGGTGTGGAGATTGTCTTTTCCGCAATGCCTGCGGATCTGGCTGCAATCTGGGAACCGAAGCTGCGTGATGCCGGGTTTTTTGTATTTTCCAACGCCAGTGCCATGCGCTACGACAAGGATGTTCCTATTCTGATTCCGGAGGCGAATCTGAATCAGCTTTCAATGATTGAGGAGCAGGGCTATCCCGAAAAGGGCTTTGTTGTTACCAATGCGAACTGCAGCACCACAGGACTCGCGGTCGCACTCGCACCTCTCCGGAAGTTCGGGATAAAAGAGGTCAATGTAAGCACCTACCAGTCGGTCAGCGGCGCCGGTTATCCGGGTCTGTCCGCTTTCGATATTACCGATAATGTCATTCCTTTTATCGGCGGAGAGGAAGAGAAAATTGTAGTCGAGCTCAAAAAGATCCTTGAGATAAACCCGACGGTGCTGCCCTTCTGTGTAAGAGTTCCGGTCATGTTCGGTCATCTTGAAGCGGTCTGGCTGGAATTTGATCAGAAGGTCAATGTCCAGGATGTGCTGGATGCCTGGAAAGGGTTTGTGCTTACCGATCCCGCTCTTCCCTCCACCCCCGTGCAGCCGGTTGTCTATCTGAACCAGAAAGATTTCCCCCAGTCCAAACATGCATTCTATGGTGATCCCAAGGGAATGGTGGTATATACGGGGCGTATCAAGGAGATGGATGGCAGGATCGGTTTTATGCTTATGGTAAACAATGTTGTAAAAGGCGCTGCGGGCGGTTCAATTCAGAATGCCGAGGCCTTTGTCAAACTGAAGTACGGAAAATAAGGATACATTGATTTTGGAACGGTGTCCTGCATCGTTCCAAAATCGGCAGAGACACTGGAAAACCGGATCGTGATATAGTACAACTATAGGTAGACGATCAAGTACAGTGGGGGTATCGATGGGACTTATAGCCCTGGTAAATTCTGATAGAGCGGTATTAGGCAAGGTAAGAGAGGCATTCAAACGGGAAGGTCAGAACCTTGGCTATTCGATCAGGGTTATCGCCGCCGAACACCGGGTTCAGGAGGCTCTCAACTACGATCTTCCCGAACTGGTAATGATCAACTGCGGCGATCCCAAAATCAGACTTTCCGAGATAGCCGACCAGGTCCGTACCGATTCCTGGCTCCACAGTTTTGGAATCATAGGTCTGTATGACAGCACCGTTCAGGATGAAAAGGAACTATCCGAACAGCTCAGGGATCTTAACCTTCTTGTGATGCTCGATTACAACCGTATTCGAAGCCATCTTCTGAAATGCGTATCCATTATCATAGAAAACTGGCAGCTCATTTTTCAGAGGGAGGTTTCCAGCCGCCTGGTTGAAAAGATGAGCGGTTCTTTTCTGATCGAAAACGATACTCTTGCAGTACCCATTTATGCGGGCATACCGGTGACTAATCTTGTTCAGCAGGGGCTCCTGGTCTCCGATGAAAAAATGGGTCTTCAGCTTGCCCTGTCGGAACTGATTATCAATGCGATAGAGCATGGAAACTGCGGCATTACCTACGATGAAAAAACCCAGGCCCTGGAACAAGGCATAAGTGTTGTGGACCTGGTGCTTGAAAAATGCCGGGAACCGGAGGTGGTCGGGAAGCGGGTTCTTTTTACCTGGGAAAGCGATAAGGAGAAGACGGTTTTTGTCATTCGGGATGAGGGGGATGGTTTTGATGTTGCCGCCATCCGGAAAAAGGCGGAGTCCGACGATCCGCTGGCGTACCACGGACGCGGTATACGGATGGCCGAGATGTTCTGTCAGAATCTGCATTACAACGATAAGGGCAATGAAGTGACTCTCGTGGTTGAACATTCAGAGGGTGCTGTACGCGAGACCCCTGAAGGTTTTTCCGGAGAAGAGATTATAAGCCCGCGAAAAGGGGATGTGGTATTCCGTGAGGGCGAAAGGGGAGATTTTCTCTACTACATATCAAGCGGACAGTTCTCGGTCTATCATAATGAGCAGCCGGTAGGAACCCTTTCGCCTGCCGATATTTTTATGGGAGAGATGAGTTTCCTCCTGAACAACCGCCGAAGCGCCAAGGTAATAGCCGAGGATGACGGTAAACTGATCAAAATAAGCAGAAAGTCCTTTGTGGAAGTAATGAAAAACTATCCGCACTACGGGATATTCCTTTCCAAGCTTCTGGCCAGGAAACTTGTAAGGTCAAATGAGGAACGTACATCGATGACTGATCAGTAGGGGAGCCTGATTCCGCGCTTCATGGTTCCAGTTTTCGGCATGCGGGGATAAGCTCATCCAGAAAAGCATCAAGATAGCCTGGAGCTGCTGCTGAAATATGCGGCATGAGCCAGGCATTGGGAAGGCTCCTCAGGGGACTCGTTTCCGGTAGCGGTTCATCTTCAAAAACATCCAGGAAAGCCTCGATTCTTTCATGTTTCCGCAGGTGTGCTGCCAATGCTTCCTGGTCGATGGCATTGCCCCGGCCGAGGTTGTAGATGCCCGCATGGGAAGGAAGGAGCGCCAGTTCCTTTCGTCCGATCAGCTTTTCGCTCCCGCGTCCTCCGGGGAGCGAGAGAAGAAGGTGGTCGCTCTCGGGCAGAAACCTGTTAAACAGGGCCTCCATTGATGTTTCCTCCGCTGCCGCCAGGCAGTCATCTTCCCCGAACCACTCCGGAAGATCTTCTTCTCCGGTTTTCTTCCGCCGGATTCCGTTTATTGTGCAGCCCAGAAGCGAGGCAAGGCGTCCGGTTTCTCTTCCTATTGAACCGAATCCGAGAATGGTAAGCCGGCTCCCCTTGAGGGTGCGCATACCGTCAGCCAGGGAACGGCGGGGCCAGACCTCCTGTTTCATGTGTGCCGCCGAGCGGCAGATTCCCCTTGAATGGGAAAGAAGCCACCCGATTGCCGTTTCAGCCATGAAAGGTCCGTGAAAAAAGCTTCTTTCGAAGCTGACTCCGGGTGGGGGATCCACCTTGAAATAGTCCAGTCCCGCGGCCGGTGTCTTTAGTAGACGAAGGACCGGTGCAGCATTGAACCACTCCTGACGGAACATCCAGGAAGCCGCCGCATCCGCATCGTATAATTCTTCCAGGAGTTCATTTTCGTTTTCAACAGGAACTATCTTCCAGCCGGGCAGTGCTTTCTTCAGGCGCAGAACCTGCTCACCCGAAAGATTCCAGCATTGAGCCGCATCACTTTTAAGCCAGCATATCAGTTTCATGAGAGCATTCTAATACGGAACCGGTGAGAAGACAATGGAATTACTTTTTGAGCTGTAAGCAGTTAGGCCTTGAAACAAATGCAATAAAAAAGGTAAGATATTGTGTATTAATATACGAACCCCAAGCAAGGAGAGGATATATGAATCCGAAATATGACGATTTATTGAAAAGCAAGATGAGCGATGAAAGCTATTCCAAGCTGACAGCTCTTAAGAATCAGAAGGTGTATGATTTTGTCGGTCTTTTTGCCGAACACTGTGAGCCTGCAAGCATCTACGTGTGCGACGACAGCGAGAAGGATAATCAGTACATCCGTGAACAGGCTCTTGCAAAGGGCGAAGAGCACCCCATGGCTCTTTCCAAGCAGACCATTCACTGGGACGGCTATGGTGATCAGGCCCGTGACAAGGCCAATACAAAGTACCTGGTCTACAAAGAAAACCTGGAGAAAATGAAGTCTCTCAACTCCGTTGCCTACGAAGACGGACATAAGGAGATTATGGACATTGCAAAAGGCAATATGAAGGGAAAAGATGCGGTGGTCAAGTTTTTTGCCGAAGGACCGACCGGCAGCCCTTTTACCATTCCCTGTGTGCAGTTTACCGACAGCTGGTATGTTGCCCATTCCGAATCCATTCTTTACCGCACAGCGTACGACCACTTCCTGAACATGAAGGAAGATGAGAAAGATGATTTCTTCCGTTTTATCCACTCCGCAGGAGCCCTCGACGAACGCGGCTGTTCCATCAATCTGGACAAGCGCCGGATCTACATGGATACCCAGAACAATATTGTATATTCGATGAATGCCCAGTACGCCGGTAACTCCGTCGGACTGAAGAAGCATTCGATGCGCCTTGCCATCAACAAATCCGGTCAGGAAGGATGGCTCTGCGAGCACATGTTCGTTATGGCATGTCTGAATGAAGAAAAGAACAGAAAGTCCTACTTCTGCGGTGCCTATCCCAGTGCATGCGGAAAGACCTCCACTGCAATGATCCCCGGCGAGCAGATTGTCGGTGATGATATTGCCTATTTCCGGAACATTAACGGTGAGTTCAGAGCCGTAAACGTAGAGTTCGGAATGTTCGGAATTATCAAAGATGTAAACGCGAAAGATGACCCCGTCATTTTTGAAAACCTGATGAAGAACCAGGAAGTTATCTTTTCCAATGTTCTTCAGGGACCCGACAAAAATGCCTACTGGCTCGGCCAGGGTGTTGAAGCCCCTGCAGAGGGTCTTAACCATTTCGGCGAATGGAAGAAAGGAATCAAGGACGGCAAGGGAAACGAAGTTCCCGTTGCGCATCCCAATTCACGCTACACCATGCGGCTCGACTATCTTGAAAACATTGACGAAAAAGGATTCAACGCCAAAGACGGAGTTGTGGTTGAAGGAGTGCTCTACGGAGGACGCGACAGCGATACCACCGTGCCTGTGGAAGAATCCCCTGACTGGAAAGACGGAATACTGCTCAAGGCTGCTACTCTCGAATCCGAAACCACCAGTGCAACCCTCGGAGCCGAAGGTGTACGGAATGCCAGCCCCATGGCAAACCTTGACTTCGTATCCTATCCCCTTGGTGAGTACACCATGAACAACATAAAGTTTGTGGAAGGCATTAAGGATGTTCCCAAGGTCTTCAGCACCAACTACTTTATGCTCGGACCAAAGGGCGAGTTCATGACCAGCAAGCTGGCCAAGAAGGTGTGGCTCCACTGGGCAGAGGGTCGGGTTCACGGCGAATACGATACCTACGATACTCCCACGGGAAAAATCCCCCTGTACAAGGATGTGAAGGATCTTTTCAAGAAGTATCTTAACGAGGACTTCCCGGAAGCCGACTACGAATACCTCTTCACCTTCCGCTGTACCAAGTGGATCAACAAGCTCGAGAGAGCCAAGACCTTTTATGCAAAGATGGATGCCAACACTCCGAAAGAAATCTACGAGTACTGGGATTCCGCCATTGCAAAGATTTCCGCCGCCAAAGAGAAGTACGGCGACGAAATCAAACCCGGTGCTTACAAGGGTTAAAATTCTTTTTCAGGAATAGAAAAACAGATTGAAGTCGGGCCGCTCCGTAAGGATGCGGCCCGTTTTTTATTACGGTTACCCCTGGGCGGTAGTCCGTCTCCATTCGCTTAAAGCGGCGGCAAGCTCTCTTTGGTCGTTCTTGTCGACAATGGAATGGATGAATCCCTTATCGCTGTGCTGAAGCAGCGATACAATATTATGACCGTAGTGCGTTTCATGTTTGAAACAGCCTTCAATGTAAGTAAGTTCGTTCGTTTCTAGCCACTGTGCCGGAAGGGTTTCAAGGGCCCACTCGAGATAGCGCACATTGTTCACGTGATTATTGGTGTCTATATCGCCGCTGAGGACCGGGAAATCAACCTGGCTGTCCGGGAACTCAGGACCGTTCACCCGTCTGGGCATCTCCCTGTCTATGGACCGGACAGGGTTGAGAGGCCAGAATCGTACAAAATCTTCTGAAATCTTTACCGGCCGGCGACGTACAGTATCAATAAAGACCCAGCTGCCTCTCGATGCGCCTATCAGATTTCCCCCGGAATCAAGGATCTGGTACTCCCTCCAGGTATGGACAGCTGAACGTTCACTTATCCAGGTCTCTATGGTGATGGTCTCGCGATAGCGGGGGTACCTTTTCATCTCAAGCTGACCCTTGGCAAGAATCCAGGCGTATCCGTGTTCCATAAGCCGTGGAATATCCCATCCGATTACCGCGCAGTGTTCGGCAGCGGCATTTTCCACATAGCGGAGGATTGTTCCGGGAGATGCGGTGAAGTTCCTCTGTGCATCGTAGTAGGGAATGGTAATATCCATGGAGAGGCTCCTGACCGGGATCGGCTTCCCGGCAGCAGGTCTATTCTCCGAGGTCGATTTCTTCTTTTGCCGCTTTATAAAACAAGTCAAACTCATGGTGCAATTCCTTAACCAGTCTTTTCAAGGTGATGTAATCCCCATCACCCGGGGGGGTACGGCCGCTGCTGCAGAGCGGTTGAGCATCGCAAAGGTTTTTCCACATGCGTCTGGCACTTACGGTTCCCGCAGCACCCCGGAGCCGATGGATAAGGCGGCAGAGCGAATCACCGTCGTCTGCTTCGATAGCCTTTTTTATGGCGGCAAGCTGGCCGGGGGTATCCTTCAGGAAGGTAATAAGGAGCTTCGCCATGAGATCGGTATCACCAAAAGTCCTGTCAGCCAGCTCGCGGTAAGAAAAGGCCGGTCCGCGGTTCTGTTCATGCTTTCCGTCTTCATCATTCATCGGGACCGGCTCCTTGCGGTTTTAGTACCTCGTGTGCTGGTTCAAATATAACAATAAGCGGGAGGTGCAGCAAGGAAGTGCTCTTATCCGGTGCCTGCTTTTTATCCGTCTGCATGAAAAAAGAAAGAGGTGGAATTTTGGGGACAGCAGAAAGCGGAATCGCCAAAAAAAGCGCCCCGGATGGCCGGGACGCTCTCTGAAGAACAATTACAATACTGATACCATCTTAAATGGATCAGCCTCCCATCATGGTCGGAACGATGGAAAGGAGCACACCGGCGGCAACCGCCGATCCGATGACACCGGCCACATTGGGGCCCATGGCGTGCATCAGGAGGAAGTTCTGAGGGTTCGCTTCCTTTCCAACCTTGTTGGCGACACGGGCCGCCATGGGTACGGCGGAAACACCGGCCGCGCCGATAAGGGGATTGATCGGGTGCTTTTTGCTGAGCACGTTCATAAGCTTGGCGAGAAGAACCCCGGTGGCGGTGCCGATGGAGAAAGCCACAAGACCGAGACCAAGAATACCCAGGGTTTCCAGGTTGAGGAACTTGTCCGCCTGAAGTTTGGAACCGACGGTCAGACCTAGCATGATGGTTACAATGTTCATCAGCTCGTTCTGGGCAGCATTGGAAAGACGGTCGGTTACCAGACTTTCCTTCAGCAGGTTACCGAACATGAGCATTCCGATAAGCGGAGTTGCGCTGGGCAGTAGAACAATGCTGACACCGAGAACCGCGAGGGGAAAAAGAATCTTTTCCTTCTTGGTTACATGACGAAGCTGCTCCATCTTTATCGAACGCTCTTCTTTGGTGGTGAGGAGCTTCATGATCGGCGGCTGAATGATCGGTACGAGGGCCATGTAGCTGTAGGCCGCGACCGCGATGGCACCCAGCAGTCTCGGAGAGAGCTGGCTCGCAAGAAAGATCGACGTAGGTCCGTCCGCACCGCCGATAATACCGATGGCGGCAGCATCCGCAAGATTGAAATCAAAACCGGGAACCGTTCCCAGTGCAAGAGCTCCAAGCACGGTAATAAAGATACCGAACTGGGCAGCCGCACCCAGAAGGGCGGTTTTGGGGTTTGCAATAAGGGGTCCGAAGTCGGTCATTGCGCCGACACCCATAAAAATGAGAAGAGGGAATATTCCGGTATCTATACCGACGGCGTAGATCATACCGATAAAACCGGCATGTTCGGCGATTCCCGCCAGGGGAATGTTGGCGAGGATTCCTCCGAAACCTATCGGCAGAAGAAGGAGGGGCTCAAACTTCTTGCTTATGGCCAGAAAGATGAGCAGACAGCCCACCAGGATCATGATCACCTGACCAAGCTCGAAGTTTACAAGCCCTGTGGATTCCCACAAATTGTGCAAAGCACTTCCTAAATTCATACTTACCTCGTTTTATTAGGAGATGACAACCAGGGTTTCGCCTGCTTTCAGCTGTTCGCCCTGCTTTACCGGGATTTCACTGATGGTTCCTGCCTTGGGAGCGTGGATTTCGGTCTCCATTTTCATGGCTTCCATGACCATAATCAGTTCACCCTCTTCTACGCTATCGCCCACCTCTTTTTCGATGCGCAGGACCAGTCCCGGCATGGGGGCTTCAACATTAAGGCTTTCGCCGGCCGGAGCCGCAGTTCCGCTGTCGCCCGCTGCAACTTCGACGGTGTAGGACTTTCCGTTGACAAGCGCGTTTCCGCCCTCGAGTTTGACGTTGAATTTCTTTCCGCCCGCAGAGACGGTATAGCTGCCAGATCCGGACTTTGCGCCGCCCGCAGATGCTTCTTTTTCGGCCGCATTCGGATCGATTTTTCTGACATTGACCTTCGCTTCGCCCTTAAGGTACTGGATTCCCTTTTCCTTACAGGCCGCAGCGATGAAAATATTCTCATCGGTAATGGGAAGGTTCGCCTTTTCGAGCATCTTTTTGGCAGGTTCGATACCCTTGGTCGGGTCATCGTCATTGATATCGACCGGAATTCTTTCGGTGGGTTCGAGACCAAGCTGCTCGCTTGCAAGCTTGACAATTTCGGGATCCGGTGCGACCGGGGTTTTTCCAAAGTAGCCGAGAACCATTTTTCCGTATCCGTCGGCAATTTTCTTCCAGGGTCCGATCATGACGTTGTTGAAGGCCTGCTGGAAGTAGAACTGACTTACCGGGGTAACGGATGTTCCGTAACCGCCCCGCATTACTACCTCGCCCATGGCAGCCGCGACATCGTTGTATCTGTCGAGAATGCCGTTGTCCCGCATCATCTGGGTGTTTGCGGTAAGAGCTCCGCCGGGCATGGGGCTGAAGGGGATAAGCGGTTCGACGGCGGTTGCCTCGGGGGGCATAAAGTAGTCCTTCATGCACTCCTTGAACACCTTTTCGGCTTTCATGACCTTTTCAATATCAATGCCGAGGTCGTATTCGGTGCCCCGGAGAGCGTGCCACATGGTGATAAGGTCGGGCTGGCAGGTTCCGCCGGAGGCGGGGGCCATGGAAAGGTCTATCTGGTTGGCACCGGCATCGAGGGCCGCCTTGTAGGCCAGGACGCTGGTTCCAGCGGTTTCATGACTGTGGAAAACCAGTCTCGCATCGGCTCCGAGCATTGCCCGGGCCTGCTTGATGGTCTCGTATACCTTGCTCGGAACGCTGGTTCCCGAGGCATCCTTGAAACAGACGCTGTCAAATTTGATGCCGGCGTCCATAATCTGCTTGAGCACGCCCATGTAGAATTCGGGGGTGTGGGCACCTTCGGCTCCCGGGGGGAGTTCCATCATGGTCACACACACTTCGTGGCGGAGACCGGCATTGACGATACATTCACCGGAATAGATAAGGTTGTTCACATCGTTCAGAGCATCAAAGTTCCTGATGGTGGAAATACCGTGTTTTGCAAACATTTTCGCATGGAGGTTGATGACGTCTCTCGGCTGGCTGTCCAGTCCTACGACGTTTACGCCCCTTGCAAGGGTCTGAAGATCCGCATCGGGACCCGCAGCCTGACGGAACTGATCCATCATATCGAAGGCATCTTCGTTGCAGTAAAAATAGAGGCTCTGGAACCGTGCTCCACCGCCTGCTTCAAAATGATTAATCCCTGCTTCTACGGCCGCTTCGACCGCGGGAAGGAAATCTTTGGTCAGCACCCGGGCGCCGTAGACGGACTGAAAACCATCCCGGAACGCTGTGACCATGAAATCTACGCGCTTTTTCATGTATTCTCCCTTAATCCTTTAACTGTTGTGGTATGCCGCAGCCGCCGCAATGGCTGCCAGAATTTCCGCTTCTCCCGTTCCCTGTGTCTTCGGTTTTACTTCCTCCGCAACCTCGGGGAAGTACCGGTTCACAACAAATGAGAGGAGCTTCATGACGTATACCAGCAGTACCAGTAAGATGAATACTACTGACATACCCACGACCATGAGCGTTAAACCTTGTTCTATCACACCCTGCTCCTTGGTAGGTAGTTCTTTGTATGTATTCCCCCGAATTCGTTACTATTCAAGGGGTTAATACGTATTAGCCCCACTATAAATGGAAGAGCATCATGCTATCAAGGGGTTTGTGCTGTTTGTAACGATCCTTTTCTGATGATTTTGGTCATTATCTTACTCCTGACCGGTGAACGCTCTCAATTGCTGAATTCTCCGTGCCGGGGCCACGTTCTGCGGGCAGACTCTGCTGCATTCGATGTGCCTGCGGCAGGCCGCCGTTCCATCCGCGGCGGATGCCTGATCGATAAGCGCTCTTCGTATTGCCTCGCTTTTTTCATCGAGAGATTCCAGTTTGCGGTGCAGAAGAGCAAGGGGGGCGGGCCCCTGAAAGGGCCCGGTTACCGGGCAGGCGGAGATACAGGCACCGCATTCGATGCAGTTTTCGAAGCGCAGTCCTCCCGCTTCACTCTCTCTGACATAGTTCCACTCCTCTCCGATTCTTTCAAACATGCTGAGCGGATCGGTAACAAGATCCTTTATCCGCGGGAAACCGTTTAAAGGACGGATTTCAATGATCGCGCCCTCCTTGAAAAGGGAGAGGGGGGTCCGGCATGCAAGACGCTCGGTGCCGTCGATTATACAGGCGCAGGTTCCGCAGGATCCGTGGTGGCATGAATGACGGAACAGAAGGCTTGTGTCCTGGAGCCCTGCTTCCATGAGAAGGTCAAGGATGGTGGTTTCCGCCGGAACATTGAAGTTAAAGGTGCTGAACAGCTCCTCTTCCAACCCAGGTTTACCGGAGGTGAGGGGGCCGCTTCCCCGAAGAACTTTCAGTATTATATCCATCGTTCTCTTCTCTCTTTCTCCTGCATCCCGAGGAGGGGGTAGAAACGGCGGTAAGGAGGCAGAAGGCTGTCGGCGGAGCTGCCTTTCGTTTCGTCTCCCAGATAGGCTGATACTCTGTCGGCGGCGGTTTCCCCCATAATTCGGAGGATTGTAGCTTTTCCACCGACCAGGGAAAACAAGCCTGCCGCTCCTTCGGCCCGGTGGTGAACGCATTCGAAATCGCGGGAGAGACTTCGTGCATCGGCTGTCTCTTCAGCCCGTCGTGCCAGCGGACGGGCAGCACTCCAGGCCGCCTGGAACGGCGCCCCGGAAAAAACGGGAACCATTTCATCCGCAAGTGACATAAGCCTTTCCACATCTTCCCGGGGGGGGCTTATCCGGTCCGGATCTTCGGTAATCCACTGGGTGGAACCGATTATGGAAAAGCTCCTCTGGGGGACAAGTATGTCTCCGTCCTCGGAGGGCCGGAGCCGGCTTATCACCCTCTCGGTAAGGCGTCCCTTTACGGCGACCATGGTACCGGGACTGGGGGTTACTTCCATGTCTGCTCCGGCAAGGGCCGCGATTCTGCCGACCCAGGGGCCTCCGGCGTTGATAACTGCATCGGCATTCAGTCTGAGCTCTTTACCCGTAAGACGGTCGAGTACCCGTACTGCACAGACGGCTCCGGCTGATGTCTCTATGGCCAGGGCGGCGGCATACCGGTAAAGACGGGCTCCATGTTCCATCGCATCGGCAAAAAAAGCGGCGGGGAGTCTCCAGGCGTCGAACGAAGCATCTGCGGGAATCGATACTGCCAGGCGGACCTCTGAAGACAGTGCCGGCTCCAGCCGCCGTGCTTCTTTTCCCGGGATCTGGCTGTTTTCTATTCCCGCTTCGGAGCAGGCTGTGCGGAACGTTTCGGCAAAATCCGCCTCCCCGTCGGAGACGGCAATGAAAAGACCCCCATTATCCTCTATCAGATCCGGAGCAATTCTGCGAAGTATTACCGTTTCATTGAGACATTCACGGGCGACAGTCGTGTCTCCCACCGCGTAGCGGGCCCCGGAGTGCAACTGGCCGTGGTGGCGTCCCGTTGTGCCGCCGGTGAACTCATCCCTTTCGATCAGAACAGGGGCATAGCCCCGGAGGGCAAGGTCCCTGGCTGCAGCGGCTCCGGTGCCGCCACCGCCGATTATCACGATATTTTTCTTTTTCAGGTCTTTGGTCATGAGTTGTATTGTATGGTCCTTTCCGTGTCGGATGCAAGTTTAAATCAGCTGCCGCGTCTGACTGAAACGGAAACCTCCGTTTTGACTTCCATCGCCGCGTTGCGGATATGAATGGCTTCATCGTTTCTCGGGAACGCTTTTTTCTCAAAGAAAAATCGTTCCTTTCCGAAGGCGGGTTTCAAGTCGTCCAGCCAGCTGGCGTCCTTATCGAATCCGGCATGGAAAATTCTGTTGACCCAGGAAGCCTCACGGCCCTGAATAACTTTCAGGACAAAGTATTTTTTCCCTTCTATTTCCGTAATCCCGTCGACCAGTATTTTACCCGGTTTGGTGGACATGCTTGGACCCCTGACGGTTCTTGCGAGTCCGGATACCTGGCGGTAGGCGTCGGAGAAAATCCTGAGTGCTTTTTCCAGGGGAACATCAAAGTAATCCTTCGGGCCCGTATCCCGGGCAATGAACATGTAATAGGGGATCATTCCGAATGATACCTGTTTTACCCACATCCGGGCCCACATGTCCGGATCGTCGTTTATATGACGGATGAGCGGCGACTGACATCTGATAACCGCTCCCGTTCCGTTTATGGTTTTTATCGCCTGCTCTGCTGCCCCGGTCGAGAGCTCCCTGAGGTGGGTGAAATGTGCCATGATCGAAAGATGATACCCTGCTTCAACAATATCACCGAAAAGACGGATAAGATCTTCGCTGTCCCTGTCGGTGAGAAACCTGTAGGGCCAGTAGGCCAGGGCCTTGGTTCCAATCCGGATGGTTTTCAGTTTTCCCGGTCGGGCCTTGAGAATCGGTTCGATGTAACGTCGGAGAAGTGCGCTCGTCATGAAGAGCGGATCGCCGCCGGTAATAAGAAGATCGGTAACTTCGGGGTGTTTATCAAGATAGCGGATAAGGGGTTCGACTTCCGGGGTGGCCATTTTAAGCTCTTCTATACCGATAAACTGGGCCCATCGGAAGCAGTAAGTACAGAATGCGTGACATGTCTGCCCCTGTTTCGGAAAAAAGAGCACCGTTTCATCATATTTATGCTGCATTCCATGGAATACTTCGTCTTCCTCTCTGGGGACATTCAGCTGAAGCTGTCCGGCAGGCTGGGGGTTCATGCTCTTCTGAATACGGATTTTCTCCCTCCTGATTGTCTCCTCAGGGGCTCCGTTCTTGAGAAGTGTGCTGATCTTCTGCAGGTCCCGGTCATGAAGCATCGCCGGCTGGGGAAAGGTGAGCTGGAATATGGGATCTTCCGGTATATTACTCCAGTCGATAAGCTCTTCAACGATATAGTTATTGGTTCTGAAGGGCAGCACTGTCGCCACCGCTCTCATCTGATCGATCTGCTCCGCCGGGAGGGCGTGGAGCTCTTCGATCGAGTCAAAGTTGGCTATAGAGTAGGGCTTGTAATGTTTACCGTTCATTATGGTCCTTCCTTGTACTGTTGTTTCTGCTGCATCCAACGGCGGTTGGTTAAATCGTACCAAAGGATGCACGCAGGATTCTGCCAGAAGAGAGCTTTCCCGTTGAAACGCAATCCGCTCTGGATCAGCAGAAATATTCCGTGCGGGCAATATACGATGTCGATTTTCACGTGCAAAACAAAACCAGGTGGATATCCGTTTGCAAAGACGGCTGCCTGGCCGTAAAAAAAGGGAAATACGGAAAGCTGTCATCCCCGTTTTCTGTAATTATACCGTCATTCCGGATTCCCTGCAAGTTTATTTTATAGACCTCAAAGTAATATCCGGGAACACTATTTTATTGCTGCATACCGCTTGTTTCCCTTACAATAGATACATGAAAAGTATACAGGGACGTCTTCTGCTCTCCTTTATTGCCGCAGGGTTTTTTATATTTTCCTGCACATTTATTATCGTCGGACTTATTACCGGGCAGGCTCTGAGGAGCTACGGGGACAGGGAAGCGCTGCTGATGGCAGAAAAGGGTTCCCGGATGGTGGAAGATGAGCTGGAAAAGCCATTTCTCAATCTGCTTGAGATTCGGCTGCTTCTTGAATACCTTGCCGACAGCGGGAACGGAGACCGGACCGCTTCGGTTCTTTCTTCGGCATTTGAAGACCGGCTCTCTTCCGGCAGTAATATCATTTCAATCTGGGCACTTTTTGAACCCGGTGCCCTGGAGGGCATTCCGGCCGTCTGGAGCATCCGTGAGAATGGCGGACTGGTAACCTCCCTGGATGAGTGGGAAGCAGAAGAATACGATGCCGACTATTATTCGCTTGCTCGGAAGAGTGGCGCTCTTGTCCTGACCGAGCCATATACCGAAGAGGTGGGGCTGAACGGTGATATGTACATGATGAGCCTGGCATTACCTCTCTACCGGTCCGACGGAAGCTTTTTCGGTGTCGCCGGCTGCGATATAAGCCTCGAGACCTTTGACAGGCTTGTTGATTCGGTTGGGGACTTCAGCGGCGGTTACATAACTATAACAAGCGAGACGGGGCTGATTATTGCAGATACGATTCCGGAGAACAAGGGAAAGCTTCTTTCCGATATCCATACGGCCGATACGGTAAGCGCGGCTTCGGAGGCTGCGGCGGAAGGTGAAACGGTCCAGACTGCTGTTATCTATGCTCCGCGCGGCGAGCAGGTGCTTCAGATGATCGACTCCGTGAAGATAAACGGACACTATACCGGCTGGACTTTTATCGTCTCCATTCCCGACCGGATTATCAATGCCGTCCCCCGGAGAATCGTTGCAAGCATGATTTTTCTCGGGACTGCCGCACTTATCCTTCTTGCCCTTCTGGTAATTGTTATTTCAAGCCGTATCGCCCGCCCCCTGAAACGGGTAACTGCTCATTTTGAAGTAATCGCCGCGGGTGATCTTCGCAGAAGAGTGCATGTTTCCGGAAAAGATGAGATTGCCCGGCTTGCACAGGAGTTCAATACGTTTACCGCTGTTCTCGGACAGAGTTTCAGGGAGCTCCAGGATATCTCGATGCACATGCGGGAACGGGCGGAATCGTTCAGCAGCGGCATAAAAAAGGCCGATCATGCATTCCGGTCGATCGGTGAGTCGGTTACCGAAGTGATAATGAAGGGATCTGATAATACCCGCGGACTTGAGGAAGCAGCAGCTTCGGTCAGGACCATAACGGGCAGGATCCGCAGCCTGGAGGAGCGGCTGCAGGAGCAGTCAAATGCGATTCTCCAATCCTCTTCCGCCATTGAGGAAATGCTGGCGAATATAGATTCGGTAACCCGGGCCATTGTCACCTCCAGCAGCTATTTCGACAAGCTGGGCCGGGTCTCGCAGGTGGGAGAGGAGCAGCTTCTGTCGGTAATCGAAATGATCAGAAAGATCAATGCCCGTTCCGAGGAGCTTCTTGAAACCAATACCGTAATCTCTTCGATCGCCGGACAGACAAACCTTCTTTCCATGAACGCCGCCATTGAGGCCGCTCATGCCGGGGATTCCGGAAAAGGCTTTGCCGTCGTTGCCGATGAAATCAGGAAACTGGCCGAAAACGCCACCGAACAGTCCCGTTCAACCGAAAAGATTCTGCGTGAAATAGTGACCGCCTTTGGAGAGATTACCGAATCCTCCCAGCAGGCGGGAGAGAATTTCGGATCCATCCGGGAACTGATACAGACCGTCGTGAGAATCGAATCCGAGGTGAAGGATTCGATGCAGGAACAGAATGCCAGCAGCAGGGAAATTCAGCTTGCCATCGGAGGACTCCGCGATTCCACCACCGCAACACACGAGGACGCCTCGGAGATAAGCGAGGGGGCTGAGCGGATAAAAGGGGAGATCGAGACCCTCGGCAGCAACAGCCGCGGTATAAGCGACAGCATTCTGCAGCTTCATGAAAGCACCGAAGCATTGCGGGTTATTGTTGCGGAGGCGGGAGAGCAGGGGGAGGCAAACCGCCGTGCGGCCGTAGCATCCGATCAGGCTCTGGAGCGGTTTCAGCTTCCCGATGCCCCGGAATCAGAAACGGAAAACCTCTTTCCGGAGGGGAGCCGCTGAGCGGTGTCCATTGCGGAGGAGAGGCTCCAGAATTTCAGCGGCCTCATCAAGCAGTTCCGGCAGACGGGCTTCCTCATCAGCGGAGAACCTGGAGAGCACCCAGGAAGAGACGCTGCCCCTGGAGGGGCGTCCGATTCCCAGCCTGAGGCGCAGAAAGGCGTCCGTACCGAGCTGATCGCGGATAGATTTAAGTCCGTTATGGCCGGCAAGCCCGCCCCCGGCACGAAGTTCTATCGTCCCGAAGGGCAGTTCCAGATCGTCGTGCACCACCAGCAGACTTTCCGCTTGCCGGAGAATATCTATTTTGAAGAATGAGAGCGCGGCGGATACCGATATGCCGCTTCGGTTCATGAAGGTTCCGGGAAAGAGCACTATCTCGCGGTGTTCTCCGGTTTTTATGTCTCCCCAGCTGCCGTTGAACTTGCTCTGAAGGCGAAGCTGCCTGAACAACGGAAGCGCTTCCCCGGCCAGCCACCCGAAATTGTGTCTTGTTTTTGCGTACTCTTTCCCCGGGTTTCCAAGAAATACCGAAAGGTCAGTGCTCTTCATGAGGGCCGGACTCCTGCTTGCGGCGATTTTCACCGATTGTTATTATCTATGCGGAGGATAAAAAATAAAAGTGAATTTAACAAGCAGAACGGCAGTTATGCTCTTTCTGGTATCTTCGGTCCTGTTCTCAACCGCCTGTACCACTGAGTCCGCTTCCCGGGAGGTGTATATGCGTCCGGCAAGAGCTGCAAGAAATAATGCTCCGATTATTCTCGTATACGGGTTTATGGGTTATGACGAATCCGTTTTTCCCGGATTTGCCTACTGGGGCGGTACATCGGATCTGGAGGCGGAACTGAATGATGCCGGTTTCCGGGTCCATTCTTCGCGCATCGGGCCGGTTTCCAGCCTTCATGACCGTGCCTGTGAGCTCTACGCCTATATCCGCGGCGGCAGGGTTGATTATGGCGAGGTTCATTCCGAAGAGGCGGGGCATGACCGTTGGGGGAGGGAGTATCCGGGTGTCTATCCAGAATGGGGCAGCATCGATCCTGAAACAGGACAGAGACGCAAGGTGCATCTGATCGGTCACAGCATGGGCGGCCAGACCTCCAGACTCCTTGTGCAGCTTCTTGCGGAAGGGCTGCAGGAAGAACGTGAGGCCTCCGGGGATGCCGTTTCACCCCTTTTTGGCGGAGCGGGTGATGACTGGGTCCATTCGGTACTTACCCTCTCCACCCCCCATGACGGAACCACGCTTACCCGCCGGTACAGTGATCCCGGAGGGCTCATGAAGTTTTTTACCGGAATTCTGACCTCCGTCAGCAGCGGATCGGAGGATCCGGTTTTCGATCTTCAGCTGGACCACTGGAAGGGCGCAACGAGGGAGGGTGAGTCCCTTTCCGATTTTCTTGAACGGGCAATAAAAAATGAAGCATGGCTTTCGGTCCGTGATTTCTCTTTTTTCGATCTGACCCCCCTGGGGGCCGCGGAACTGAACCGGAAGGCACCCGCTCTTCCTTCGGTCTACTATTTTTCGTTGGCCACGAGCCGGACGGAGTACCGGGAACGAAGAGACCGCTGGGTTCCCTCCCGGGGAATGGTCCTGCCGCTTCGCCGCTCGGCAAGAGCAATCGGGTCCTATGTTCCCGCTCCCGAAGACGGTCCGTACTGGGAAGGGGTGGATGCTTCCTGGAGGGAGAATGACGGGATCGTCAATACCATCAGCATGGACGGTCCAAAGCTCGGGTCGGAGGACCGGATAGTGGAATGGTCTCTCCGGGAAGGGGCGCTTCCGGAGCCGGGAGTGTGGAATTTTCTGGGAAAGCTTCGGCTGGATCACTGGCAGATCCACATGAGCCCCCCCGTTGGAGCCGACTGGCCGGAGGGCTATGACTCCCTGGCGGACTACTATGCGGATATCTGTTCCTATCTTTATTCCCTGCCTTCGGGGGCCGAAAACTAGCGTCTTGGGGACAGGAGCTTCAGCTCATGCCTGCCGTTCGAAATCTCCCTGACCGCCTCAGCCGTTTCCCCGAACGCTTCTTCCGGAATCAGACCGCTTATGCTTACCACTGCACCAAAATCCTCCTGAGGATGGGAAATAAGCACCTTGCCGAGCTCCTTCCGTATCGGGTCGTACAGGTCATAGGAGATTTCCACGCAGATGGAACAGCTTCGGATAAGCGGTCTTGTTTTCAGGACCTTCAATACCGCCTGGGCCGCCCCGGTATATGCCTTGACGAGACCGCCGGTGCCGAGTTTTGTGCCGCCGAAATAGCGGATTACCATTATGAGGATGTTATCGATTCCGCTTCCCTTAAGCACCTCCAGAACGGGTCTGCCCGCCGTCCCCCTGGGTTCCCTGTCGTCGCTCATGCCGAAAATGTCTCCCCCGGAAGTGAGAAAGGCGTGCACCACATGGTTCGCCTGCGGGTGCGCGCTGCGGCACTCCTTTATAAGCTCCCGTACCGCTTCGGCGCTGTCAGCCCGTTCAGCAATGGCGATAAACCGGCTCTTGCGGATTTCAATCTCAGCGGAAGCCCGTTCTGACGGTTCAAGCATTATGCCTCCCGTGACCGAAGATATTGTCATCTCCCTCTATGCCCGATTCCTTCATCGCACGGTTGAAACGGCTTGAGGCCTCGTCAAGGCGCCTCAGGGCATCCGTTTTTAAGATAGTGTTCCGGGCGGAGGCGGCTTCCTCAAACTGCGCCCTGCTGCGTGCACCGGTTACGGCTCCGCGGAGAATGGCTTTCGACAGGGTCCATGCAAGGGCGCATCTTCCCGGGGGAATCCCTGCCTGCCCGGCCTCATGCTGCAGAACCTCAAGAAGGAGGGACAGTTCACCTCGAAGACCCCTGGCCAGGGGCAGGAGTCTGCTCCGCGGGTCGTCCGCGGGAATGTTTCCGTCCGGGAATCTTCCGGCGAGGATTCCCTGCCCCAGGGGAGAGTAGGCGATTACCGGTATTCCCCTTTTCCCGCACCAGGGGATTATTTCTTCTTCGGCACTTCTCCACATAAGGGAATGAGCCGTCTGGCAGGCATCGATCCTGCCTGCTTCCGAGATCTTCTCCATCTGCGGAACGGAAAAGTTGCTTACGCCGATCAGTTTTATCCGGCCTTTACGCCGTTCTCCTTCCAGCGCCTCCATCATGGGGCGCAGATCTTTCTCCCCGGCGGGCCAGTGGATATAGAGAAGGTCGATGCAGGTACGAAAGAGCCGTTTCAGGCTGAGGGAAATCTTTTTTTCGATGTGTTCCGGCGGGCAGGGGAATATTTTACTTGCAATAAAGAGCCTGCCGGTCTGTTTTTTCAGCCGCTGTCCCAGCAGCTGCTCTGATCTGCCGTTTCCGTATACCTGTGCGGTATCGAAGTGAAGAATTCCGGCACGCAGGGCGGCATCGATAACCTTCAGGGAATCGGTGTGACGCTGGCCTGGCCAGTAGGGATCATCACCCAGTTGCCAGGTACCCAGACCGAGGCCGGAAGGAACAGTGATTATTTCTCTCATTTCGCCATTTTATCATAAAAATCTGCTCCTGGAAGCGGTCGAAACTGTTGATCTTTCCGGGGGCAAAGGGTATAAATGGGGCGCAAAACCCCGGACAGAATCAAACACCTGCCGCTTTACATCAGATTTCGGGAAAGAAATATCACCAAGGAGGATACCCATCAGAAAGTTATCTATTTTGCTGCTGATGGTACCGATAGGTCTGACTTTTGTCCAAATAGCGGTACGGGATGGAGTTTTTGATACTCCAGTTGTTGAAAATGTGGAGGTAGCAGCCGTCTCGGGAGCTGCCGATACCTTTCTCGATCCATTTTTTCGGGAAGATCTCTACACTGTGGATGTCGATCCCGAGGAAGATTATGTTCTGGCTCTCTACCGGAATCCCCTCTTTCATCAGCAGGTGCGTGACTTCTTTGCCCTGGAGACGGGGTCGCTCGTTATTGCCGATATCATTCTTGAGGCTGCCGCGAAGCATCAAATACCGGTTATGCTCGCCTTTTCTCTCGCCTGGGGAGAAAGCCGGTTTAATCCCGAAGCGGTTAACCGGAATGCCTACTCGATCGATCGGGGTCTGTTTCAGCTCAACAGCCGCAGTTTTCCGGATTTGTCGGAACATCAGTTTTTCGACCCGGAGCTTAATGCGGAATACGGCATGAAATACCTTCGCTACTGTCTTGATGTGGGTGATAACAGACTTGTAGCCCTGGCCATGTATAATGCCGGAAGAAGCCGGGTGACGGACCGGGGGGCGCCCAAAATGACTCTTGATTATATTTCGAAGATTTTTGACTACCATGATGAACTTGAAGAGCGGTTTGAGGATCTTCATCTCAGGGGAAAGAGTATCTCTAAAGATAACGGTAAGGTGCGTTACGTACTTGACAGAGGTTCGGGAAGCAAATAGCGTTCCTGCATGATTGTCGTACTTAAAAAAGATATTTGTCCCGAAGATAAGGACCGTGTCCGTCAGTTTCTCGATGCGAAGGGTTTCGCTGTCCGGGAAATTGTGGGAGAAGAAGAAACCATTATAGGTGCCGTCGGTAAGGCGCGGATCGATTTCCGGGAAGTTGAGCTGCTGCAGGGGGTGGACCGTGTCATTCCCATTTCAAAGCCCTATAAACTGGCAAGCCGTGAGCTGAAAAAGCATGACACGATTGTTCAGGTCGGAAGGGTCCGGATCGGCGGGAACCGGGTGGTTGTTATCGCAGGCCCCTGCGCCGTTGAGTCCAGGGAACAGATAATGGAGACTGCCCGTGCGGTCCGTGAAGGCGGAGCGGTCATGCTGCGCGGGGGTGCCTTCAAACCCCGGACCAGCCCCTATGCCTTTCAGGGGCTGGGAGAAGAGGGGCTGAAGCTGCTTAAGGAAGCGGGCGAGAAATACGACCTTCCCGTTGCTACCGAAATAGTCGGGACCGATTACGCCGATCTTATGAACGAATACGTGGATGTCTTCCAGATCGGTGCCAGAAACATGCAGAATTTTGAACTGCTCAAGCGTGTAGGGGCGATCGGAAAGCCGGTAATCCTCAAACGCGGTCTTGCCGCGACCATTGAGGAGTGGCTTATGGCAGCCGAATACCTTATGGCCCACGGCACCGATAATGTCATACTCTGCGAACGCGGAATAAGGACCTTTGAAACCATTACAAGAAACACCCTTGATCTCTCCGCCATTCCGGTGGTGAAAAAGCTGAGCCACCTTCCGGTACTGGTGGACCCGAGCCATGCGACGGGAATCCGTGAGAAGGTGCACCCCATGGCGCTTGCGGCGGTTGCAGCAGGGGCCGACGGGCTGATGGTGGAGGTCCATCCGAATCCGGACAAGGCCCTCTCCGATGGTCCCCAGTCCCTCCTTCCCGAGCAGTTTGAGAAACTGATGCGTGATCTTCAGGCTCTCAGTCCCGTCATTGAGCGTGAGATTGAGAGGATCCCCGAAAAGGGTTCTCCGGTGGAGCTGCGGACCAGACCGGGTGTCTCCGGGGAAATTGCTTTTCAGGGCGTACGGGGGGCTTACAGTGAACGGGCCATTGCCAGATACTTTGGAGAAGAAGCTGCTACTCTCCCGTCAAAATCTTTCAGGGATGTGTTCGATGCGGTTCTGAGCGGACGGGTCCGTTACGGAGTCGTTCCCATCGAAAACAGCCTTGCCGGAACAATCTACGAAAATCTTGATCTGCTTCAGCAGTTTCCGGATATCACCATCGCGGGAGAGCAGAAGATCAGGATTGTGCACAACCTGATTGCCCCTGAGGGGGCCACCCTTGAGTCGATACGGAAGGTATACAGCCATCCCCAGGGGCTGGCACAGTGTTCCGCGTTTCTTGACCGTCATCCGGCCATGGAGCGTGTTCCTTTTTACGATACCGCGGGCTCCGTGGCGATGATTGCCGAACTTAATGATACGGGCTGCGCGGCCATCGCGGGAGATGAAGCCGCTCGTGCCTATGGGATGAAGGTTCTGCAGACGGCGATTGAGACGAATCCGAGCAACTATACCAGGTTTTTTGTCCTCGCCAGGCTTGATGATGAATCGGCGAAAGAGAACAGGCGTGCCAATACGGCTGCACTTTCCTTTGCAACTCCCGACCATCCGGGTGCCCTCTTCGCCTGTCTGAAAGTGCTTGCCGACCATGGCCTGAATATGAAAAAACTTGAAAGCCGTCCCATCCATGGAAAACCGTGGCAGTACCGTTTCTTTATCGCCCTGGAACTTGCCGATAAAGCAGTTCTCGATAAGGCCATGGGCGAACTTGATGCCGTTTCTGATGATCTGAGATTATTCGGATTGTACGAAACCAGATAGCGGCCGGACAGGGGCTGAGAAGAAACCGGGATCGTTCAGCCTTTGTCCGGCTGAACCCCCAGTTTCTTCAGCTGTTCAATCTCTTCTTTCTGACTGACATACTCGTGCCGTTTCTGGTTTGCTTTGACTACCGAGTTTTTTATCGCCGTTATTTCCAGCTTTATGCCGCGGATCATCTGGCGCTGCAGCCGCGGCACTTCGCTCTTGAAATAGGTATCCAGGGCAGGCAGTTTCTGCAACAGCTGGTTGATCTCCTCAATCCTGCTGCTGATAAACTCGAAAAGCTTGTCTTCCGGAAAGCCTTCAAGGCGCTTGTAGGTGGCACTCATTTTATTGCCGATCACTATGAGCATCCGTGCCAGCTTCTGTGATTCCTCCAGAAATTTATCAAAATCGAGTTTGACGTTTCTGGAGGTTCCCGTAGTCTGGTCAAAAAGTTCGATGTAGTAAATCCGGCGTTCCTCTTCCTTCATGACCATGCTCCGCACCCAGCGTTTGAAGCGTTCGCTCATGGAGACCGGACGTTCGTTAAGGACCATTACGTTGTGGGAAAGTTTTCGCAGCGCCTGCTCTATGGGTGTGGCCGCTGTGGCAAGAATTCTGCAGCCGTCAAGCAGGAGCGGTTTGAAGGATTTGTCGGACTTGTTGTCCTGTTTCTCCTGCCGCACGCTCAGCTTGTCCAGAAGCTGTTTCTGTCTCGCCTCGGCATCGTATGCCGCATCTTCGTCAAGGATTTCTTCTATCAGTTCCGGGAAGTATGGAGTGTCTCCAAGTACCTGGGGAAACTTCCGCTTGACTGCCTTGATCGCATCTTCCCTGCGCTCCCGGATCAGTTCAGGCTTCAGTTCCATCGGATCGAAGAGGTTGCTGCGGAGCTCCAGTTTATAGCGTTCGCGCTGAAAAATGGTAAGCTTCTTGAGGACGCCGAGAATCTGTTTTGTCGCACGGTCCATCTGCTGTACCGAATCGCTGATTACCCCGCTGCTGATGGGGTCGCTGCCCTGGCGCATTCGTCCGATCAGTTCGGCAACAATCCTGGTATTCATGTGGGATGAGCTTGCGCTCATGTTGTCCCAGCGGATGTAGAGAATAAGGTCCTTTATTCGCTTAATTCTGGGCATGGTCAGAAAGTCGGCGCTGAACTGATAGTAGTTGTTCAGAAAATCGAGCTGGCTGTCGAACATGGAGAGCCGCTGACTCATCCGGTCAACCTTCTCGCTTTCCATGATCGGCCCTGTTTCGGGAGCCTCAACTTCTGAAATCTTTATATCTCCCTTGTAGGGATCTTCGTGTATAAGGCTCTTGCGCAGCAGAACATTATAGAACGACTGGTAAGAGGCGTAGTAGCTGCGGGCGGCATCCTTGAGCCTGGGAAGGTCGTTGTGCTCAATCTGGTCCCGGTAGGATGTGACCGCTTCCTCAAGTTGGGTGCGAAAACCGCTATTGTCTTCCATAGTTCCCTATTATCTCGTAAAATACGAAAATCGGCAACAAGCTTGACAGGGGGGTATATGGGAAGGGTTGAAGATTTTCTGCCTGAAAAGCTCATAATCGGGGTACTATCCTCGCTTCCCGACGGATTCGACCAGGTGGAACCTGTTCTGCGGGACTCCTTTGGAGAGGTGGATTACCGGAGCGAAGAGATTCCCTTTACCTTTACCTCCTATTATGACGCCGAAATGGGTACTCCCATTCTGCGGAAATTCTACTCATTTGCGGAACCGGCAGATCCCGGGAGGCTCGCGGCTGTCAAGGGTGAGACGAACCTGCTTGAGGAGCGCTGGACCGGCGGGGGGCTGAGGAGGGTCAACCTTGATCCCGGGCTTCTCGGAATGGGCAGGCTGGTACTTGCATCCACCAAGGGGCCGGGACACCGCATCGCCCTGTCCAATGGGATATATGCCGAGGTGACCCTTGTTTTCAGGGCGAAGGATTTTCATCCCCTTCCCTGGACCTATCCCGATTTCCGGAGCAAAGAATACAGCCGAATTTTCCAGGAAATTCGCGGGATCTATCACGGCCAGCTCAGACAGCTCGGTTTTGACCGGAGGCTGGAGGGAAAATAAATCATCCGGGAGTTTTTCGGCGTATGGATATACATGAAGATAATGCTTGTGCTCCTGATTTTTTCCATTTCCGCCGGCTGCAGCCTGGAACAGCATATCCACTCCTTTTCCGCCAGGGTGCAGGTGCCGGACCGGAATGGCTGGCTGGTCTCTTTTCCGTCGGAAGACGGGGGCATTGAGACTGTCACGGTTTCCGGCGGCGCCGGATCGGTCATTCTTGATCTGCCCCGCGGACGGTGGATCCCTGTCTCGGCGGCACCCCTGGGCTGGGGCACTGCTGCGGGAGCGGTTATCTGGCACGATGCCTGCGGTCCGGTCTCCGCTTCTCCTTTTTGGAGAAACCCCGTCACCTTTGCCGGCCGTCATCATCCCCCCGGACTGGTGCTCAGAGCGGAGGCTGCTCCTCTCGCCGAACTTCTGCTTTCCATCTGGAAGCACCGCGGGGCATACGGAGACATCAACCTGGAGAGAATATATTCGGACATGCTCGAAAAAAGTTCCGGCGAGACCAGACGGATCGATCCCGAGCGTCTCAGATCGGATATCCTTTACCACTCGCTCTCGAGCTATTCGATCCGGCTGCTGCCCCTCTTTGACCGGGAATTCTATCTGCCGGCCTTTTCCGGAGGGGATGAGACGCTGATTCTGGAACCCGGGGATCCCGCTTCCTCGGTTGCCGCCCTGCTCCGCCCCGACGGACGCCTGAGCCTTGAGGATCTGTATGACGGGGTGCACCGCTTCCGCTCAGGGACCTTCGGCCTGACGGTGCAGTGCCGGGGAGGGGAGTGCGGTTGGAAAATCGAATGATTCACCGCTTGTAGTTACTTGCTGCATAATCTAAAATTAATGCATGACCAGAACAAATGTCTTTGCGGAGCTGATCCATGCCAGTTCTCTGCTATCGGAAGAAAACCGCTATACCAGCCAGATTTCCATTCTCGTTGAACAGGCTCTTGATGTCTCACGTTCTTCCCTTGCCGTTCTCTATGCTTATTCCGATCCGCTGGAACCCTCGAGGATTCTGAGAAACGTGTATCAGCGGGGAGATTTCGAAGCACCCGGGGTGCTTGAACGAAAGAGCGAGTGTGTGGAATTTCTTGAAGAGTGCGGTGAAACGCTTATCCTCCATGACAGGGACCGTCCGTTTTTCGGTGATGCCCTGCTCAACCCCCTTATGAAGAGTGCCATTGTCCTTCCTCTTTTTACCCCGACCGGCAAAATAGGGATGCTGTTTCTCAACTCCATTCACCCCGGCCATTATATGCACGACCGCTTTCTCTTTCTCGACTCCATCTCCACCCTTGCCGCCGGCATGCTCAACAATTCCCTTCTCTACCGGGAGCTGGACAGGCAGCTCAAGCAGATAGAAGCACTTGAGCGGTACCAGGAGAGCATCTTTTCCTCCATGACCGATCTTCTTATTACCACCGATGAGTCCGGAGGGATCCATTACTTCAACAAGGCAGCCCTGGAACGCTTCGGACTCGATGAGAGCACCTACGGAAAAAGCATCCGGGAAGTCTTCTCTTCAAATCTGAGTAAAACAGTGTTCAGTGCCATTGAAAAAACCGATGCGGACAGTAAAGAGCGTCTCGGCCTTCAGGGAATTGCAAAGAAAGTCGGCAGGGATGACGGAGTCCGTCAGGATGTCGACTTTTCCCTGAATATATCGCCTCTCCGGGGCAAGCGGGGGAAGAAAGAGGGGCTTACCCTGCTGTTCGCCGATCAGAGCAGGGAACAGAAGCTGAAAAGCGAGATGAAAGAGGCGGTTGAAGAGCGCCGGGTTATAAAGAACATGTTCAGCCGGTACCTCTCCACGGATGTTGTGCAGGCCCTTACCGATAATCCGGAGCTGGTCCGCCCGGGCGGAGCCAAGCGGACAGCCACGGTTTTTTTCGCGGACATCCGGGGGTATACCTCCTTCTCGGAGAACAAGGAACCGGAATACATAATAGAGATTCTCAACGAGTACTTCACTCAGGCCGTTGAGGTAGTCATAAAGCACAAGGGCTTTATCGACAAATTTATCGGAGACTGTATTATGGCGGCCTGGGGAGTTCCGATAAATTCCGAGCAGCAGGATGCAATATCGGCGGTTTCCTGTGCGGTGGAGATTCAGGAACTGGTTAAATCGAAGAAGAGAACCTTTTTTACCGGAGAGGCTTCCGGCTTGTCCGTCGGCGTAGGCATGCATACCGGAAGGCTCGTGGCGGGCAACCTTGGAAGCGAAAGGCGGATGGACTATTCGGTCATCGGCGATACGGTAAATGTGGCGGCGAGACTGGAAGGTATTGCCGGAAAGGGGGAGGTCATTATTACCGAAGACACCCGGGACATGCTTGGCGACCGCTTCAAACTCAAGGAACTGAAACCGGTAACGGTTAAGGGCAAAGCAAAGCCCATTCATATTTTCAGCGTAATCAAGCTCGTAAACTGAAGGAGTTTTCAAGATGAGTATAAACGAAATAAGGGAAGTCCTTGCGGCACTTCATCCGGGGATCTATGCCGCCGCGGCGGTGGTTCTTCTTCTGGCAGCGGCCGTTCTGATCTGGAAGCTTTCTCTGAAGCGCTACATCGGCCGGGAGCCCGAAGAGCGGCTGATAGGCCGGTTCAACCGGAGGCCTTCACGCCGGCTGGCTCTCCGGATTATGGAATCAGCTCCGGAAAGGGGGCTCTTTTCAATTTTCCGGGCCTCTCTGCACAGACGGCGGATTGCAGAATCGCTTCTCGATTGGATTGATTCGAGTGATGATTATTTCATATTCCGGCGCATAGCCCTTTCGGGAAAGGGGGAAGATTTCGACGGTGCCAGGGCGGTAAAGCTTTTTGAGGATAAGCTCGACCGGATCCGGGAACTGACCGGCGATCCGGAGTGGCCGGCACGCTACATGGCGGTTAAAATCCTGCTCTCCGATTCCGATGACCGTTCCCGCCGTTCCGTCCGCGAGCTTTTCCACGATCCTCACACCCTTATCCGTAAAACCCTTATCACCGCCTTCGAACCAGGGGATGAGAAAGAGCGGTCGGAGTTTTATGACCTGCTACTCTCTTATCTGACCGACGATACCGCTTTTGAGGTTCGCCGGGCGGCCAGAAAAAGGCTTCAGGATGATTTTCTGCAGCGTTATTCAATTGATTTTTCCTCCCTCAGTTCAGCACAGGCCCTGCATGTGGTCGAGCAGTTCGATACCGCATCGGCGGAGGACCGCAGCCGGGCCCTCGAACTGCTTGAGCAGAGGGATCTTGAAATACGGTTTACTGCGGCTCAGTTTCTTCAGCGGGGGAATTTTCTTGATCCCCTCTTCCTTGATGCCTCTTATGATGACCGTAAGCAGCTGGAGCGCAGTGAGAAGCTGCTCCGCAATGCCGTGGGAGTGAATGTTTCAGGTTTCCTTGAGAATATTGTTCTTACCTCCAACCCCGCCTCCCTTTCCATTGCGGCATCGATACTTCAGAAAAACGGAAACCCGGAGCTTATCGGAGTTCTTGTGGAAAAAGTGCTGGCACATATCGGTTCGGAGGCCGAAAGAGCTGATGAGACAGCCTTGTTCACAGCGGCGATGGAGTGCGTCCGTAATCGCGGTACCGAAAAAGCGGTGCAGCTTGTGGCGGGAAAGCTCAAGGAACGGTGTCTCTGCAATGATGAATCCGCAAGAATAATCCTCGACAATCTCCCCGCCGGTTTTCCCCATATTGTCCTGCCGGAGCTCATGAACATTCTGAGAGAGGGCGTCTGTCGTTTCAGGGAGAACCTGCACCAGGCCTTTCTCCGCTATGACACATCCCTCTATCTCGATCAGCTCATGAATATTCTCAAGTCGGAGAGGGAGGAGTATGCCCATGAGGTGAGAATATCCTCACTGATCCTGCTTGGGAAGCTGAATCTTACCTACTGTATGCAGTTTCTCCTCGAGCAGATGCCGGTGCTCCCCTTCGAAGAGGCGAGGGATTTCTCACTTCACCTGAAGGAATACGCCGGAAAACTTTTCGAACAGCGGGTTATGGAAACCCTGGAGAAGGATGACGGCAAGGTAAGAGCGGCTCTTATCTGCGCCGTTCCGGCGACGGGTGTAAAGGAGTTCCTGAAACCGATCCGTGATGCCATAGGCGATGCCGATCCCGAGGTTCGGCGCGCGGCGGTCTGGGCCCTTCTTGAATACGGTGATCAGAAATCGATCCGGTCTTCCGTCGACCTGCTCCGTGACCCCGTGGAGCGGGTCCGCATCGAAGCCGCCCACGCCCTGGGATCGGGCGGCAGCGATTCCGTACTCGAGAGTTTTTCCGAAATTCTCGGGGATGAACATGAGGTAGATACGGTGAAAGCCGCGGTAATAGAGGGGCTTTCGAAGTCGAAATCCGTAAAGGCGGTTGATATTCTTGCAAGCGTACTGAAGGATTATCCCGACCAGTTCGGTGAACGGGCAATGGAAGGACTGTCGCAGTTCCGTGAAACCAAACAGATTAAGCGGATGATTGAGAAGCTGAAGGATGCGGATGCCGACCTGAGGGAGCGGATTACCGGTGCCTTCGGAAGGATGGGAGAGGATGCGGAACAAGCGCTCCTGGATCTGCTTGCTGAAAAGATTGCGTCGCTCACTCCGCACATAACCTCGGTACTTGAAGCATCCGGCTTTGTAGAACATACGATCCGCAAGCTCAACCACCGCAGTCCCGAGGTGCGCCGCGACGCGGCGGAAACACTCTCCCTTATAGGAACAGCCTCCGCTTTCCGCGGGATTGTAATGGCAAGCCGCGATCCGGATCAGGAAGTACGGGTTATGGTAACCAAAGCTATTGAACAGCTCGGCAGCAAGGCGGGAAAGGAAATCCTGGAAGCCCTTAAAAATGATCCCGACAAACGGATACGTAAATATACTCTCTGGGCACTGGAACGCATCGAAGCCAAAAAGGAGCTCTGACCGCGCAGTAAAAAGCCCACCCTCTGCCTGAAGGCCGGGTGGGCTTTTTTAGATCCTTATGTTCTATTTCCCGATAACAATATTGACCAGTTTATCTGGTACGGCGATAACTTTGATTATCTTTTTGCCGTCGATCCATTCCTGAATCCGCTCATGTTCCATCGCGCGTTTTTCGAGTTCATTCTTATCCATGCCCACCGGCATGAGAACCTTCGCGCGCACCTTTCCGTTTACCTGGAATACAATTTCGGTCTCATCTTCACGGCAGAGTTCCTCATCCCACTCGGGCCAGTCTATACCGGCGACGCTTTCACCGTGGCCGAGGCGGCTCCACAGCTCTTCTCCCAGGTGGGGGGCATAGGGGGCGACAAGCAGAACAAAAGGTTCCCATATTTCCCGGTGGAGCGTCTCCGCCTTGAACATCTCATTGACGAAAATCATCATCTGCGCAATGGCGGTATTGAACTCCAGGGCCGATGTATCATGGCTCACCTTCCTGATGGTCTGGTGAAGTACCTTTTTATGACTGTCGGGAGCAGGTGAATCATCAATGGGCCGTTCGGCGAGACGCCATATACGGTCAAGGAAGCGGTGTACTCCCGCAAGCCCGTTGGTTGACCAGGGTTTGGACACCTGAAGCGGTCCCATGAACATCTCATAGACCCGCATCGAATCGGCACCGAAATCCTTGATGATATCATCGGGATTTATGACGTTGCCCAGGCTCTTGGACATCTTTACACCGCCCTCTCCGAGGATCATCCCCTGATTGACGAGGCGCTGAAAGGGTTCGTCCGTGTTGACCACGCCTATCTCATGGAGCACCTTGTGCCAGAAGCGGCTGTAGAGCAGGTGAAGAACCGCGTGTTCGGCGCCGCCTACGTAGAGGTTTACCGGCATCCAGTATTCAATTTTATCCCGGGCCGCAAACTCTTCCGTATTGTGAGGGTCGAGGTAGCGCAGGTAGTACCAGCAGCTGCCCGCCCACTGGGGCATGGTATTGGTTTCCCGTTTTGCCGGACCGCCGCAGGTCGGGCAGGAGGTGTTGACCCAGTCGCTTATGGCCGCAAGGGGCGACTCGCCGGTTCCCGTCGGGGTATAGCTTTCCACCGGGGGCAGGGTAAGGGGGAGCTGATCTTCCGGAAGAGGAACCACGCCGCACTTCTCACAGTGAACGATGGGGATAGGTTCGCCCCAGTATCGCTGACGGCTGAAAATCCAGTCGCGCAGCTTATAGTTGATCGCCTTTTTTCCGATATTTTTCTCTTCGAGCCAGGCAATCATCTTCGAGATGGATTCTTCCTTGCCCAGACCGTCGAGAAATCCGGAGTTTACATGTACGCCGTCGCCGGTAAAGGCTTCTTTTTCTATATCGCCGCCCTCGAGAACCCTGATAATGGGGATATCGAATTTGACCGCAAACTCCCAGTCTCTCTGATCGTGAGCGGGCACCGCCATTATGGCGCCCGAACCGTAGGAAATGAGAACGTAGTCGGCAATCCAGATGGGTATGCGCTCCCGGTTTACCGGGTTTATTGCGTAAGAGCCGGAAAAAACTCCGGTCTTATCCTTTGCCAGATCGGTCCGCTCAAGATCGGATTTCTTCGCCGCTTCGTCGATATACGCTTCCACCGCCTGACGCTGTTCCGCACTTGTTATCTTCTCAACCAGGGGATGTTCGGGAGAGAGAACCATATAGGTCGCACCGAAGAGGGTATCCGGGCGGGTGGTGTAGACGCTTATCTCATCCCCCGTTGACTCGACGGTGAAGGTGACATCGGCACCCTCGCTCCTGCCTATCCAGTTGCGCTGCATCGCCTTGATTGCGTCGGACCAGTCCAGTCCGTCGAGACCGTCAAGAAGCTTGTCCGCGTAGTCGGTAATTCTGAGAATCCACTGGCGCAGATTCTTCCGGCTTACCTGGGTGCCGCAGCGGTCGCAGGAACCGTCCTTGACCTCTTCGTTGGCCAGTCCGGTCTTGCAGGAGGGACACCAGTTGATCGGAGTTTCGGATTCGTAGGCGAGCCCTTTGTTGAAGAGCTGCAGGAAGATCCACTGGGTCCAGCGGTAATACTCCGGGGTGTGGGTCGAAACCTCGCGCTCCCAGTCGTATGAAAAACCGAGCCGTTTTATCTGTGCCCGGAACATTTCAATGTTCTCTTCGGTCGTCGCCTTGGGGTGAGTCCCCGTTTTTATGGCGTAATTTTCCGCGGGAAGTCCGAAGGAATCGAACCCCATCGGATGAAGAACGTTATAGCCGTTCATCCTCAGATAACGGCAGTAAATATCGGTAGCGGTATAACCTTCGGGGTGACCTACGTGGAGGCCCTGACTGGAAGGGTAGGGGAACATATCCAGGACATAACACCGCTTTTCGGGAGGAAAGGAGGGATCCTCCGTAGCCCGGAAACTCTTGTTCTGCTCCCAGAAATCCTGCCATTTTTTCTCTATTGCTGCGAATGGGTACTTGCTCATGGGGCTCATGATACCGTCACGGCCGGAGCGCGTCAATCTGCGGGGCAGGCAGGATAATTAATCGTTCTCTTCTGAATCGCCGTCAAGGGGCTCGAAGATTACCGATTCGATGCGGTTGCCGTTAAGTACTTCGATAATGTACAGTCCCGTGTCCGTCTCTATCTTCTGCCCGGCTTCGGGGATGTTTCCGAGGAGTTCGGTGAGAAAACCCGCAACGGTCTGAACATATTTACTGTGGGGAAGGTATATGTCGAAGCGGTCGCTCATCTGGTGCAGGGTTGTGTCTCCCATAATGCGGTAACGGGTCTCATCAATGCCTGTGATTTTTTCGAATCCCCGTATTTCGTTTTCGTCGTAGAGCTCACCGAAAAGCTCCTCAACGATATCTTCGAGCGTCACGACACCCGCAAGTCCGCCGTACTCGTCCATAACCACCGCTATGTTGAGCTTCTCTCTCTTAAGCTGGAAAAAAAGCTCATTCACCCTGCGATTCTCGAAAACAAATACCGGTTCGACCATCAGTTTCTTTATAGCAACATCCCTTGTCCCCTCCGCCAGAGCGGCCATTATGTCGCGGGAAAGCAGAACTCCGACAACGTGTTCAGGATCATCGGCATAAACCGGTATCCTGCTGTAGCCGTTATCCACAATCCGGGGAAGCAGCTCTTCCACTGTTACATTCTGGTCTGCGATAAAAAGTTCCGTACGGTGGGTCATGATGGCACCGACGGTAATATCGTTGAAGCGGAACACCCCGCGGACCATCCGCGTTTCGTAGTTCTCCACAAGCCCTTCATTCTCCGCCAGCCGGACCATGTGGAGAATCCCCTCGAGGCTTATCTGGGATTCCCGTTCCTTTGGCGTAAAAATCCGGGTTATCATCATGCTGACCGAACCGATGAGGGAAATTATCGGCATGAGGATGATTGAGAGGAAACGTATGGGATAGGCCATAATGATGCAGATGCTCTGGTTGTGGATAATCGCTATCTGCTTTGGAGTCACCTCGGCAAAGATCAGGATGACCAGGGTAAGCACTCCCGTCATTATTCCGATCGATGAGCTGCCGAAGAGTTCGATCGTTATCCTGGTTGCCACGGCGGAAGCGGCAATGTTTACCAGATTGTTGCCGAAGAGGATCGTCGTAAGGAGTATATTCGGACGCTTCGACAGTGCCGATACAAGTTTCCCCGCCTTTCCATGACGATTGGCGAGAATCTGCAGCTGCACAACCGAAAGGCTTGTAAAGGCGGTTTCCGTCGAAGAGAAGACGGCGGAAAGAGAAATCAGAATAAACAGTCCGAGGAATGATGCAGTCATATATCTGGCTCAATAATAACAGATATAAGGCTTCTGTTCCAGCAAGGAAAATTTGCCGATCGGGGCATAATATAAGTATATTTTCGGCAACTTCAATTAAGACTGACATTCAGGAGAAAATTTTATGTCCAAACACACCTTTAAAACCGAAGTGTCGCAGCTTCTGCATCTGATTATTCATTCCCTCTACTCCCACAAGGAAATTTTTCTCAGGGAGCTGGTCTCCAACGCTTCCGATGCACTTGATAAGCTGAAGTATCTGACCCTTACCGACGATGCCTATAAATCGATCAGCTTCGAACCGCTTATCGAGATAAGCTTCGATGATGGAAAAAAGAGATCCATTACCATTTCCGACAATGGAATCGGCATGAACCAGGACGATCTGAATGCCCAGCTTGGAACCATTGCCAGATCGGGAACCAAAGCTTTCCTCGACAAGCTCTCGGGAGATGCAAAAAAGGATGCCAACCTTATCGGTCAGTTCGGAGTAGGTTTCTACAGTTGTTTCATGATAGCCGAAAAGGTCGAAGTGCTTACCAGAAAAGCCGGCGAGGAACAGGCGTGGCTCTGGAAGAGTGACGGGAAGAGCAGTTTTACGGTGGAAGAGGCGCAGAAAGAAGGCTTCGGTACCACTATTACCCTCTACCTGAATGAAGAAGGCGAAGAATACGCAAGCCGCTGGGAAATTGAACAGCTTGTCAAGAAATACTCGAACCACATCCCCTTTCCCATCTACCTTAACTACGATCAGAAACAGTACGATGACAAGGGAAAAGAGACCGGTGAAATTGAACACAAGCGCGAAAAGATAAACAGTGCGGCGGCGCTCTGGAAGCGGCCCAAGAACGAACTAAGCGATGAGGATTACAACGAGTTTTACAAAAGCATCGGCCATGACAGCGAAGATCCGCTTCACTATCTCCATACCAAGGCCGAAGGCACCATCGAATATTCGACTCTCTTTTATATTCCGAAGCATGCCCCCTTCGATATGTTCCAGGCCGATTTCAAACCGGGCGTAAAACTCTATGTGAAGCGGGTTTTCATTACCGATGACGATAAGGAACTGATGCCGACCTACCTGAGGTTTCTCCGCGGTGTTATCGACTCCGAAGATCTGCCCCTGAATGTAAGCCGGGAGATCCTTCAGCAGAACAGGGTTATGGCGAGTATCCGCAACGCCTCGGTTAAGAAGGTGCTGGGTGAACTGAAGTCCCTCTCCGAAAACAATCCCGAGAAGTTCAAGCTCTTTGTCGCCGAGTATAACCGGCCGATGAAGGAAGGGCTCTACTCCGATTTTGCGAACCGCGAAACCCTTCTGGAGCTGGTGCGCTTCAAGTCCACCACTGAGGAGGGCTATGTCAGCCTGGCCTCCTACAAGGAGCGGATGAAGGAAGATCAGAAATCGATCTACTACATAACCGGCGGAAACGAAGAGACCCTCCGGAGCAGTCCCCTTCTCGAGGCATACCGGGCAAAAGATATCGAAGTGCTCATAATGGATGATGAGATTGACGAGATTGTTGTTCCCTCGATCGGCAAATACGGCGATATCGAGCTGAAGGCGGTTAACCGATCCGGAGCTGCGGACGATCTTAAGAGCGAAGAGGACAAGGAGACCGAAAAGGCGGTTAAACCGCTGATGGAGCGGATGAAGAAGGCTCTCGGTGACCGTGTAAAGGATGTTGTCGCATCCACCAGGCTCTCGGACAGCCCCTCCTGCATCGTAGCCGACGAAGACGATCCCACGGTCCAGCTGCAGCAGATGCTGAAGGCAATGGGCCAGAAGGATATGCCCGATTTCAAGCCGATCCTCGAGGTCAACCCGACCCACCCGATAGTGAAGGGTCTTGAGGGCAGCGACGATGACTCCTTTCTGGAGGATGTGGCTTTCCTGCTTCTCGAGCAGGCAATGCTGGTCGAAGGCGCCGAACTGAAGAAGCCTGTCGATTTTGTAAAACGGCTCAACAGGGTTCTGGAGAAAGCAATCTGATTCATGGTAGAATAGCCAGCATATGAGCAACTTCCGGCTTAAGCGGTGGCCGCGTCCTCTGGACGCGGCGGCCATAATCCTTTCTCTCGCCGTTATCGTCTTTATCGGGCTGAATGTGTATGCCGATCAGGGAGCCGCCACCCGCCTGGTTGTTGAAAGCGACCGGCAGAGCTATCTCTATCCCCTGGACGAGGACCGGCATATCGAAATAGAGGGTCCCCTCGGCGTAACCACCATCGAGATAGAGGGGGGGCGCGCACGTTTTGTCGATTCGCCCTGTCCCGACAAACTGTGCATAGCCCACGGCTGGCTGGAGGAGTCCGGCAACTGGACCGCCTGTCTTCCCAACAAGGTCTTCGCGGCAGTCGAAGGCGGGGATTACGATGAGCAGGAAATCGACTTTCTCAGCTACTGATTCCCCCGGCAGGGTCCGCCGCCTGGCGTATTACGGCCGCTGGTATCTTGCCGCCATCCTCGGCCGCCGCAGGCCCGTTATTGCCACCATCGTATTGCATGAGGCCTGCAATCTTTCCTGTATCCATTGTGCAAACAGCGCGGCCGGGCTTCGCAGCCGCTCTCTTTCGTGGGACGTACTCAGGGAGCGAATGATCCGCTATTATCGGGAAGGATCCAGGATTATCTTTTTCGAGGGAGGAGAGCCCCTTCTCTGGCGCGATGGGGAGCACGGGTTCGCCGATCTTCTGCAGCTTGCCCGGGATACCGGTTATTTCTCCATCGGCTATACCACCAACGGGACCCTTCCGCTTCTGCGCGGCGCCGATGTCGTTTCGGTCAGCCTCGACGGCTCTCCCGCGGTGCACGACGCCATCCGGGGAGCCGGAACCTTCGCCCTTCTGAAAAAGCACCTGGAAGCGTTTATTCCGGAAACCGGTACCACCCTATTTGCCAACGCCGTCATCAGCCGGGAAAACCTCGCGGATCTTGAGCTTATCGGTCCGGCCGCCGCCGCTCTCCCGCACATCTCCGGGGTTCTCTACAACATTGTTACCCCGCCCACGGGAGCCGGGCTGCTGACGCAGGAGGAACGGGAGGCGCTGCCCGCCAGACTGCGCGCCCTCTCCCGCGGCGGAGTCCCGATTCTCAATTCCCCGGCCGGTCTTGCAGCCCTGAGCCGTCCCGACATGACCGGCCGCTGCCCCGGATGGATGAGCCTTTTCCTTCTTCCCGACGGAAGGGAGGTGTACGGCTGTCCGCTCTCGGAGAATCCGGAGTCCTGTCAGACCTGCGGTTTTGCCGCCCCCCGGGAGTGGAGGGCCATGCTGGGCTTGAGGGTTTTTTCGGCTTTGTCTCTTGCCCGCCGCTTTGCCCTGTAACTCCTGTCGGTGCGGTCCCCGAAAACCAGTTCAGGGTGAGCAAAAATCCTTCCGGACAGTAAAATCATTGTACCAGCAGAGCAGCCCCCGCCGCGAGAAACGCTGTCAGAAAAAAGTGGATCAGTGAAGGCACAACGGCCGGAACAAAGCGGGCAGGGGCGTTATCCGGCCGGGCGGCCTCCCTCTTCAGGATGCGGATAATCCGGAGGGAGAGGGGGAGCGCCATGAGCGGTAGCAGATGTTCCGGCCGCCGACCCGAATGAGCCCAGACGGAGAGGGCTGCCGCGTGGGGGAGGAGCGCCGCAGCCGAAAAGATTCCCGCTGCTCTCCGCGGTCCGAAGCGTACCCCTATATCCCGTTCACCCGCCGCCTGGTGCGCCTTCCAGCCGGTGAGTGAATCGGCTCCCCGCATGACAAAGGCCGAAGCACCGATCGCTCCCGCCCTGGCTGCGTCGGAAAAGTGAAGCTCTCCCCGCAGCAGAAAGGAAGCGCATCCCGCAAGCAGTATAAAACCGGCACCCGTAAGAAGCTCTCCGAATCCTCTCCGGTCCAGCGAAAAAGGCTTTCCTGAATAAGCGTAGCCGAGGGCCAGCGCCAGGAGGGTGCAGAGGAGCACAGCCCTGCCGAGCAGGAGTGTGAGAGGAAAAAGAAGCAGCGTCATAAGTGCGATGATTGTCCCGAGCGCCCTTTTTCCGCCGCTTTCCCCGATAAGACCAAGATCGAAGGGGTTACCCTGCCAGAACAGCTCTTCGGGGAGCATTCCCGACGGCCCGTAGAGAAGTTCGCGCTCCTGTCCGGAAAGGTCGAAGCGGAGACGGTCCGTTCCGTTCCGGTGATCTTCCAGATCGTTGAAAAGGTTGACAAAGAGACCGAAGAGAAAGGCCTCCAGAAGCATGAGAAGGGCCGGAACCCAACTGCCCGGAACGGTAAGCAGAGGCGCCGAACCGGCGGCCACCGCCAGGACGAAGGGGAAGGTGTAGAGGATCCGGAAGGAGGCGAACAATCGGGCGGCCCTTTTCATGGAGACGATAATAGGCTATTGAAGGAAAAATCACAATAAAGAGCCTCCTGCCGGTATACATTGCCAGCTCTCTTTGAAAGGTATAGAGTGGACGGATGCAGCATCTTGCCTCTTATGCAGCCTACCGTATTCTGGCGTCGAGGATCAGCTCAAGCTTCAACTCCTCGGTCGCCCCTTCCGGCACCCCCGAAACCGGTGGTGCTTCCGAACCGGCGGAGACTGTACACTCCCTCTATCTGCACATTCCCTTCTGCCGCAGCCGCTGTACTTTCTGCAATTTCTATTCCGAAGCGGATGGGGGGGAACGGATCGGTCCCTACATGGAAGCCCTCGGCAGGGAACTTTCCTGGTATGCCGGACGCGGCCTTTCGGTGCGGCAGCTTTTTATCGGGGGAGGGACTCCGGCTGTCGCGGGGGAGCCTCTTTTTTCTTTGATGCAACGGATCAGCGCCCTCTGGCCCGATGCCCTTGTCTCGGTGGAGCTGGCTCCGCGGGATCTTCTGCCGCAGACCGCGGAACGGCTTCTCGGGGCGGGCTGTTCCCGGGTGAGTATCGGAGTGCAGAGTTTCGGCAGCGCGGTGCTGAACGCTTCCGGAAGGGACAATGGCGATCTGTCTCTTCTGCGGGAGCGCATCGGGGAGTGGGCGGGACTCTTCCCCGAGGTGAATGTGGATATGATGTACGGCTTTGCGGGGCAGAAGAGGGAGGATATCGGGTATGACGCTGCTCTTATCCGGGAGCTTCGGCCTCACCAGATAAGCTGGTATCCTCTTATCGGCGGGAAGGCCTTGAATCCGGAAGAGTTCGGGCGCTTCCGCCTCCTGCACCGCGCGGTCCGGGAGGAACTTGGAGAGAGGTACCGTCCGGTTTCGGCCTGGAGTTTCGCCCTGCAGGAGCATGAGAGACTTGCGGAAGGTGAGTATCTTGCATCCGGGGGAGGCTTCGCCGGTCTGGGGGCAAGCGCCTTCGGTTTTGCCGGCAGCAGCTTCAGCGTTAACCGTTTTACCATCGGCGGCTATCTTGCGGCCGACCGTGCCCGGACTCTCGATTCGGCTGGTCCGCCGGTCATGTACCGGCGCACTTTTTCTCATCCCATGCTGAAAAAGTACCGTCTTCTCATGGATCTTTTCGCCCTTCGTACACAGGGGCTTGCTGCCTCCCGGGCCGATCTTTTTCTTGCCCGCTGCGCAGGTATCCGGCTTGATGCCGGCGGGAGAGCGGAGTTCGGGGAGGAGGGAGAATTCATGATATCCCTCGGGATGCGGGAGCTGTTCCGCGGTGTTGATCGACTGCGGGAAAACATGCTGGAATGTGAAGCATGATAAAGATCCTGCGTCTGCTTCGCTCGACGAAACTGGCTCTTGCCCTTATTGCAGTTCTGGCTTTCTATGCGGCCTTCGCCGGAGGCCGCGGCGCTTTCCGTTCTTTTCTCTTTCTCGTTCCCCTGGGTCTCTTTACCCTTAATCTGCTTCTCTGTACGGTACACCGGATATCTTCCGAAGCATCGGGACGGCGGAGCTGGAAACCCGGTCCCGATCTGGTGCACCTTGCGCTACTTCTCTTTATTGCCGCAGGGATGGTTTCCCTGTTCGGCCGGTGGGAGGGGCAGGTTATGCTTTCGCCGGGAGAGGCAGTCAGTCTTAATGAAAGCAGCCTGATTCTCCTTGAGGATTTCCGGGTCGAGCGTTACGATGACGGTACCCCCAGGGCCTGGGTTTCCCAGGTATCCCTTGTAGAGGCGGAAGACGGAGCGGTTACCGACCGCAGGGAAATACGGGTAAATCATCCCGCAAGGTTCGGGGCATTCCGGATCTACCAGGCATCCTGGCACCAGGAGGGCGATCTCCTGTTCAGCGGTCTTCTGGCCGTGCGGGATCCTTCGGTTCCGATCGTTCTTCTTGCCCTCGCTTTGATGGTCACGGGACTCGGGATGATCTATATTCCCGCTATATTGAAACTTCTGGAGAGATCATGAACGCGACAGTATCATTTATCCTTTTTCTTGCCGCAGCAGCCTTTGAAGCGGTAATTGTATTCAGGAAAAACGGGGCCGGTAAACTTTCCGGATTCGGAAGGGGCGCAGCCCTGGCAGCTTCGATTCTGCTTCTGATTCTTCTTGTCAGGCGATCGCTTGCCATAGGTTTTCCGGCTCTTACCGGAACCTACGAAGGGCTCATCTTTTTTGCCGCCTCCGTCGGTATCGGTACTGTTCTGATAAAAAAATCGGCAATGATCCGTCTCTGGGGCTGTTTTTCTGCGGTTGCCCTGCTTGCGGTCGCCTCCAGTCCCATTGCGCCCGCTGCCTTGAGTTATCCGGTACCGGCCCTGCGGTCGGGCTGGCTTGTTTTTCATGTTGCTTTCAGCTTTATCGGTGAGGCTGCCTTTACCCTCGCCTTTGCCGCGGCCCTCTCCTGGTTCCTTCTGAAAAAGAGCGGATCCAGGGAGCAGGCTGAGAGGATTGCGGCGGCATCGGTGGCGGTCGGATATCCCGTCTATACCCTGGGCGCTCTTCTCTTCGGTGCGATCTGGGCGCAGTATGCCTGGGGCCGGTTCTGGGGCTGGGACCCGAAAGAGGTGTGGGCTCTGGTCACCTGGCTGGTCTATACCTTCTATCTGCACCTGCGGCTGGTCCGTAACATGCGGGGAGCCCTGCCCATGGCGGTCCTTGTCCTCGGCTTTATGGTCGCTCTTTTTACCTTTCTCGGGGTAAATCTGATCGGCAGCGGTCTGCATTCTTACCGTTAGGAGCGTTGTGTGCGATGGAATGAGATCCGCTTCGGCGGCGGTTACCGGTTCTATGGTTTTGCCTCCGAACCCAGGGAAGAAATTCTTCCCTGGGAGGGGGACCTCCCCGAACCGGCTGAAAGAGACCGGCTTATTGCCGCCTATAGTTCGATGCTCCGTGAGCGTATTTCCCGGCCCTCAAAGGCGGGAGCGGCGGAATCACCCATCATAGTTTATTCGGTGGAAGCGGGCCTCTGTCCCCGGGCTTTTTCGGTGGATTTTCCCTCGGGGGGATACAAAATACAGAACGCCATAAGCCGCCTGAAGAATGATTATCCCCGACGGACAATTATCCTGCTTCTCGGAAAAAAGCAGCGGCACAGTTTTGCCCGGCTTTTTCCGGGCGGTGTACCCCGGGAGGGAATCCGGTATGTTTTCATTGACGACCGTTATCCCGCCCACATGCCTGTTCTTCAGAAGGGGCTTCTGTTCGGTACGGATTTCGAAGCCCGGGGAGAGGTGCGGGATGAAGATGGAGACGGTATGATCCGTCTGGATGAGCTGACCCGTCTCTATGGAGAACATGAGCTCCGGTGGATGCTGGTGGCGCTCTGCGGTCCCGGGTTTATCAGAAACGGCTACCTCCGCGTACCTGCGGGGGCCAGCTGGGGTTCGGCCCTTGCCCCTTTTCTCCGCGAAGGCGGCTGGCGGCTGGTTGAGGACGATCCCCTTACGGGAAGCAGAATAAGTGATCTTTCAAAAACGGTTCCCCCCGGGGCAAGAAAGGTCTTCGCCCTTCTGGAGGGACCCTATGAGGAGCCCTTTCCGTGGCTGCAGCCGGGAATTGACCGGGACAGCCGTTTCCGGGTCTTCATCTCCGGACTTCTGCCCGGAAGGAAACGGATGGTGACCTCTCTTCAGGGGGAAGCGCGTGCCTGTTTCTCCTGCGGAGCCTGTTCCCGGAGCTGCCCTGCAGGGCTCTATCCCCAGCGCATACATCAACTCGTCAGCTCGGGAGGTGCGGCAGAACAGCTACTCCGCTTCAGAATCGCTTCCTGTTTTGGCTGCGGCCTCTGTACCTATCTCTGTCCGGCCAAGATTGATCTTGCCGGAAGCATAAGAACGGGTCTCGAAAAGATTGAGAAGAACCGGGAGGAGCTGGATGTTTGAACGCAGCCTCGCGAAGATAGCCGAAACGTGGCACGGGGTAAGCAGAGGGGGAGCCTCCCTGGCTCCTGCAGCCGGTCGCTTCTCTCCGCACATCCGGGATTCCGCGGAGATAAAGCGCTATATGGCTTCGGTCATGTTTGCACTTCTTCCCGCCCTGATAAGCGGGGTGCATTTCTTCGGTTCGAGAATGCTGCTTATGCTCCTGACAAGCTACCTGAGCGGAGGAATTGTCGAGGTGGCTTTCGCGGTTATCCGCCGCAAGCCCATCGAAGAGGGCTTTCTGGTAACGGGAATGATCTTCGCCCTGACGCTCCCTCCGGGGCTGCCCCTCTGGATGGTTTCGGTGGGAATAGTCTTCGGAACTTTTTTCGGGAAAGAGCTCTTCGGAGGCACCGGAAGGAATGTCTTCAATCCGGCGCTGGTGGGACGGCTGTTCATAACCATCAGCTTTCCGGCCGCCTTCTCGGCAGGCTACGATGTTATCTCGGGGGCGACTCCTCTGGCTGCCTGGGCGCAGGGAAACCCCTATGCTCTCAAGGAGCTACTTTTCTCCGGAGCCCCCGGCACCTTCGGCGAGACCTCCCGTTTTCTGCTTATTGCCGGAGGCGTATGGCTCATATATACCCGGATATCGGACTGGAGAATCCCCCTTACCTTTCTCGGGGGAGCGGCTCTTTTTACCTGGCTTCTGTCGATTGCAGTTCCGGGAAGAATCCCTCCGGTCGGATACTCCCTGCTCTCCGGCGGGCTTATCCTGGGAGCCTTCTTTATGGCCACGGATCCGGTTACCTCGCCGGTCACATCGGGCGGTAAGCTTATCTACGGCCTGTTCTGCGCGTTCTTCACGGTCCTGTTCCGGGCTTTCTCATCCTATCCCGAGGGAGTCATGTTCGCCATTGTTCTTTCGAACGCTCTTGCCCCCTTTCTTGACGAGATGATCTTCGCCGTGCGATTTCCCTTCCGTCTCTTTCCGGGGGATGAATGATGAGATCTCCCCGACGTTCGAAGCTCTTCGCTCTTTTTTTTGTCACTCTTCTTGCCGCCCTGTCGGCGCTCCTTATTGTCGGAGTCGGGAAGTGGACTGCCCCGGCGGTAGAGCGAGCGAAAAGGGAACGGCTTGAGCGGGTGCTTTCCCGTTCCCTTTCCGCGGCGGGGGAGTCCTCCGATGCTCCTGTTTCCTCCTTTACCTCCCTGGAGCTGAGCCCCGGAGCAACGCTTCTCCGGGGAGAGTCCGGACAGTACGAAGCCCTCCTTGTCCGCGGCAGCGGTCTGTGGGGGCCCATGGAAGTGGTGGTTCTCTTCAATCCTGAGTCAAGGGAGGTGGCGAGTGTCGCCGTTCTGGAGCATGAAGAGACTCCGGGGATAGGCAGCCGCATAAGCGAGGCGGATTTTCTCGACCGCTTCAGGGGAGCCTCCATGGATCGGCCTGTCTCCGTGGAAAGTCTGAGCGGTGCAACGAGAAGCAGCAGGGCCCTCGAGGCGGTGGTGGAGACGGCCAGACAGCTCCGCCTGGAGTATAGCGATGGAGAGGCCGGAGAGACGGCCAGGTGAGGAAGCGATGAAGGCGTTACTGGACAGAAACGTGGAGAGGATCAAGAGGGGGGCGGAGCTTATCCGCCGGAGCAACCCGATAACGGTGGGGCTTCTGGGAATCTGTTCCGCCCTGGCCGTTACCAGCAGGCTTTCCAATGCCGCCGCCATGGGGCTGAGCGTTTCCGCGGTGCTGCTCTGTACCGCTTTCTTCATCAGCCTGATGAGGAACATAATTCCCGTGCGGATGCGTCTTCTGGTGGTGATGATGGTGGTTTCGGTCTTTGTCATTGTCAGCGACCGGATTCTCCAGGCCTGGTTTCCCGCCATAAGCCGGGAACTGGGGCCCTATGTCGGGCTTATCATAACAAACTGCATTATCCTGGGCAGAGCAGAGGCCTTTTACCTCCGCTCGCCGTTGACTCCCTCTCTTCTCGACGCCCTGGTGCACGGAAGCGGTTATACCGCCGCTCTGCTTTCTATCGCTTTTTTCCGGGAGCTGCTCGGTTTCGGTTCGCTCTTCGGAGTGCAGATAATGCCGGACTCCTGGCCGCGGTGGAGCGTCATGGCGATGGCTCCAGGAGCCTTCTTTGTTCTCAGCCTGCTTATCTGGGCGGGAAAGGAGCGCAGCTGATGTACGGCGGAGATTTTTTTACCATCTTTCTTGTGGCGGTGACCACCGGCAACATAGCCTTCGCCTACCTTCTGGGAATGTGCCCCTTTATAAGCCTTGCGGGCGAAATGAGGACCGCTGCGGGAATGGGAATGGCGGTTGTCTTCGTCATAACCGTGACCGCCGCGATAAACTGGCCGCTCTACCATCTTGTACTTGTACCCTTCGGGGCCGTCATTCTCACCTATCCGGCATTTATCCTGGTTATAGCGGGGACTGTACAGCTGATCGAAATGGTCGTTGAGCGCTTCATCCCGGGGCTTGAGGCCGCTTTCGGATCCTTTCTGCCCCTTATTACCGTCAACTGTGCCGTGCTTGCGGTCAGCCTTTTCATGGTTATCCGCGGCTACGGCTTCTTCAATTCCGTTTTTTACGCCTTCGGCTCTTCCGTCGGATGGCTTCTGGCAATCCTGCTTGTATCCTTCGTCCGGAGCAAGGTAGCCCTTACGGGGGATGTTCCCGCGGGCATGAAGGGAGCGGGGATTACCATGGTGATAACCGGAATTCTGGCTCTTGCCTTTCTGGGGTTTCAGGGGATATCCCTGTGACGGCGGTGCTGGTTTTTACCGCCCTGGTCTTCTGCATCGGCGCGGTCCTCTCTCTTGCCCATCGTTTTCTGGTCGATTACGGCTCCTGCCGCATTACGGTCATTGAGGGAGAACGGCGGCGGACCATCGAGACCGAGGGGGGGCAGCCGCTGCTTGGAGCACTCCAGGATGCGGGCATCAGGATCCCCTCTTCCTGCGGAGGGCAGGGAAGCTGCGGCTTCTGCCGTGTACGTCTTGTGGAACCGAAGGAGCGCCCCTGCGTAACCGAACTCCCGTTTCTCTCTCCCGCCGACCGGAGGGAGGGAATCCGTCTGGCCTGCCGTTACCGCCTGGTCCGGGACTGTGTTATCGAACTTCCCGACCATCTTGCCCTGGTCCGGAAACTTGTGAAAGAGGGGCGTATCGACGAACAGAAGCGCTGGAGGATTACCATTGAATAGTCCGGCGGATGAAGTCTACAGGGCGATCCGGTCGGCCGCCGCGGACCGCGTTGCCGCTTCCCGGAGGGGAAAAGAGCTTGTGAGGGTCTACGGGGGAGAGATCCCTTCCGGGAGCTTTCCCGGTGCCTTCATTGAACACTGCGCCTCCCTGGGACTGCCCACTCTCGAACCGGTGGCGGAGATTCTCTCTCCTTCCGCGCCTGCCCGGCTTTTCGTAAGCCGTGAGGGCGGACTCTCCGAGCTGGAAGGGGGCTGGGAGCATCCCTTTTTTTCGGGGCAGAGGGCATTCATGACGGCATCGCTTCGAACCGGGGCCCGGGGTTCTTCCGATCATGCCCTTGCCGGCGGTGCCTTCTCCCTGCTTCCAGGCTTCCTTGCCCTTCTGGAACGGGACAGGATAAACGCAGCCGATTCCCTGATCACCGGGACAGGAACCGCGAAGATCCGCGGCCGGGGAGGCTCCGGCTATCCCGCGGAGCAGAAGTGGCGCCGCTTTTTTGATGCTGCCGCTGCTGCCGGTGCCGACAGTGCCGGAACCCCCGGACTCATTGTCTGTAATGGTGATGAAGGTAATCCCGGAGCCTACATGGACCGTCTGCTTCTGGAGGGAGACCCCTGGTCGGTTATGGAGGCAATGCTCCTTGCGGGACTCGCTTCGGGTGTCGGGTACGGGATCATCTATCTCCGGTGTGAATACGTCCGTCTCTATGAATCGCTTCTCGAGGTCTGCCGCTGTACGGAAGAGCTGGGGCTGACCGGGGTATCGATACTCGGCAGCGGCCGCTCCTTCCGTCTGGAGCCGGTCCTCGGAGCGGGAGCGTACATCTGCGGGGAGGAGACCGCCCTGCTGCGCTCTCTTGAGGGAGAAATCCCCGAACCCGCAAACCGCCCGCCCTTTCCCTCGGAGCGCGGATATCGGGGATTTCCCACCCTTGTCCACAATGTGGAAAGCTGGGCCTCCATTACCGCGGCACTCAGAATGGGGGCAGAACGCTATGCGAAGGCGGGAAGCGCCGACAGCGGCGGAACCAAACTTGTCACCCTTAGCGGAGATCTGCCCGTTCCCGGAATGGCGGAGGTCCCCTTCGGCACCCCCGTGGGAAGAATTCTTGAGCTGTTCTCCGCTTTACCGGGGGGCGGCGGGGAACTCCCCGCCGCCCTTCAGGCGGGAGGCCCTTCGGGAGGGTTCCTTTCGGTTGAAGAGTTCGGAACGGCCCTGGATTACGGGACCATGGCGGAAGCGGGGGCTCCTCTTGGATCGGGCGGCATTATTGCTCTTGATTCCGCAGACAAGATTCCTTTTATTATCCGGGGGATGCTCTCTTTTTCCGTCGAGGAGTCCTGCGGAAAGTGCACACCCTGCCGCGAAGGGCTCCCGATGCTGCTTGAAGCATTCACAAGCTGGCTTTCGGCAGAGAAAAAGGATCCCGGCAGCGGGAAAGGGGAGGAGCTTCTCGACGCCGCTTTGAGCATCGGCGACGGTTCCTTCTGCGGCCTCGGCCGCGGAGCGGTCCGTCCCCTGGTCTCTTATCTGCGGGAACGCGGGCTTACTGTTGCCGGGCGCGGCGGCAATCCGGGAAGAGCGGTGTCTTTCAGTCCCGGCAGGGTGGAATCCCTCGGCCTTCCGACCCTCTGCTTCCACAAGGAGCTGCCCGCCGGCGGAGCATGCCGCTGCTGCCTTGTGGAGCTTGATGGCGAGGTCCGCTCATCCTGTGACCTGGAGAGGGCTTTCGGCGGCGAGGAGCTTACCGTGTATCCGGATTCGGACCGGGCCGTCCGCGCCCGGCGCTTTTCCCTCCTCCTGGCCTCCCTCCATGATCCCGCGGGACTGCTCCTCGTGGCAGAACTGGAAAAGGCGGGAATATTCCCGGAAAGAAAGGAAAGCCTCTTTCCGGGAGAACGGCTGCTGCTGGAAACCCTTCCGGAGCAGGGCCGGCGGCGCTGTATTCTCTGCGGGCGGTGCATTTCCGCCTGCGCCCTTGTCCCGGGCCGTCATGTCCTTGCTTTTTCCGGCCGCGGAGCCTCCAGAGTGGTGACCAGCGCTTTTGACCTACCCGATGATCACTGCATAGGCTGCGGCGCCTGCGCCTTTGTCTGTCCGGTGGATGCAATAAGAATAGCAGAGCTGTAATTGTGTTGACTTCATGACGCCTCCTTTCTATGCTAAGAGAGTGGCAGCAGAAAAAAACATGGTAACAGGCGGCAGCAAGCGCGTTATTCTTTGTGACGACGAGGCTATTCTCCGAAAGGTTGCCTTTAAAATGATTTCCGCCTGCGGATACGAACCGAATATAGTAAATTCCGGAAGAGATCTCATCGGTTTTCTTGAAAGCGGCGGAGTTGAAAACCTTGCCGCCATTATTATTGACCTTCAGATGCCCGAAATGAGCGGTTCGGTTTTGCTTGGAGCATTGAAGCATATCGCTCCGCAGGTTCCGGTAATTGTTTCCTCCGGTCATATTGATGATGACTATGTGCAGGAAATACGCGAAGCCGGAGCGGTCAATTTTCTGAACAAGCCCTATTCTATGGCCGAACTTTGCCGGGCGATTGATTCGGCGGCAGAACCGGTTGGAGTGAACGGAATATGAATGACGAAACCCGGAAAGGCTGGAACATCCTCGTTGTGGATGATGAAGAGGAAGTGCACATAATTACCCGGATGGTCCTTGGCGGAGTCGATTTTATGGACCAGCCTCTGAATATTATCAGCGCCTACACCGCCGAGGAGGCCTTTAATATCTGCTCCGCCCGCAGGGATATTGCGGTTGCTCTGGTGGATGTGGTGATGGAACGGGAGGATGCCGGTCTCACCTTTGTACGTCTGGTCCGTGAAGAGCTGAAGGACCACATGATGCGGGTTATTCTCCGGACAGGACAGCCGGGTCAGGCTCCGGAAGCAAAAGTGGTAATTGAATACGACATCAACGACTACAAGGAAAAGGTCGAACTGACCGCCCAGAAGCTGCTTACCTCGGTTATAGCCGCCATACGCAGCTATACCGATATACTCACCATTGCGGAACTGAACGGAGAACTGGAACAGAAGGTGTCGGACCGGACGAGGGCCCTGAAGGATGCCAATCTGAAACTGCGCTCATACATCGCAAAACTGGAGAGCGATCAGCTTGCGGGGGGGCGGATGCAGCAGCGGCTTCTTCCCGAGCGTGACCGCCGGTTCGGATACTACACCTTTTCCAGCCGACTTTTCACCTCTATGTATCTGAGCGGTGATTTTCTGGACTATTTTGAAATTGACGAAAGGCATATCGGTTTTTATATTGCCGATGTTTCAGGCCATGGAATCGGCTCGGCAATTGTAACGGTCCTTCTGAAAAACTTTATGGATACCTGTCTGGAACTCTACAAGGAGGAGGGGATCGACCTGATCCTCCGTCCTCTTGATCTTGCAGTCCGTATGAATGCCGAAATTATGCGGGAAGACCTGGGAAAGTATCTGACCGTTTTTCTGGGCGTTATAGAAACCTCCACCGGGAAAATCGATTACTGCAACTGCGGTCAGTTTCCCTATCCGGTGCGTATGGCCGGCGGAGTTCAGGATACCCTGGAGGAGAGCGGAACGCCGGTCGGACTCTTCTCTTCTCCCGAGTTTGTGGACGGCTCCACCGTGCTGCCCGAAGGGGGCTCGCTGCTTATTGTCTCCGACGGAATTCTGGAGTACATGAAGAACGGATCCATTGAAGAAAAACAGCAGACCCTGCTTACTCTCTTCGGTGGAGATGAACCGAATATCGGTGATGCCCTGAGCAAGCTCGGTCTTGATTCCCCCTGCGCGCTCCCCGATGACATTACCGTACTGCTGATAAGAAGGGAGGAAGCCTTTGGACCGGGGTAGATACTTTATCGCAGAAAAAGAGGGAATAACCTTTATCCGGATGGTGGGAAACCTCAAATACACCAGCAGTTCCGGTTTTGATATCTTTCTGGACGATTTTCTTGCCAGGGCCTATCAGGATGTCGTGATCGACCTTTCGGAAGCATCCTTCATCGACTCCACAAATCTCGGTCTTATCGCCCGCATCGCCGAACGCTCACGGCGCATGGGAAGAGATCCTGTCACCCTTATCAGTCCCAGGGACGATATAAACCGTATTCTGAAAAGCGTCCGCTTCGACCGGATATTCCGGATAGTCGAAACGGGGGATCCCGCCGACCTGGCCGCCGGGCTGGAAGAAGGCGAGGTGCTTACCGGCGGAGAGCGTTCAGACAAGGATAATCTTGAAATGATTCTCCGTGCCCATAAAACCCTTATCGCAGTCGATGAGCAGAACCGGGACGAGTTCCAGGATGTTGTCGATCTTCTGGAAAAGAGCTGAGCGGACCATAGCGGCCCGCCCTGCAGCTCCTTCCGGCAAGCCGGATCTCAGCCTCTCAGCTTTTTTGTAATTTCCGCGGTATTCCTGCCCTGAAAACGTGCAGCCGCCAGTTCGTTGTCACTGGGAAAGCGTTCGCCGTTTCCGCCGGTTATGGTAGAGGCTCCGTAGGGAGATCCACCGGTAATTTCATCGATCCGCATCTGACCCTGGAATGAGTAGGGCAGACCGCTTATTACCATGCCGTGATGCATGAGGGTAACCAGGGCGGTAAGAATGGTGCTCTCCTGTCCTCCGTGCTGGGTTGCGGAACTGGACATGATGCTTGCGGGCTTTCCGATAAGCTCTCCGCCGGACCAGAGTCCGCCGGTGGAGTCGAAGAAGGCCCTGACCTGTCCCGCCATATTTCCGAACCTGGTGGGAATACCGAAAATAAAGCCGTCGGCCTCCCTCAGAACGTCGAGACTTGCCTCCGGGATGACGGACAGCTTCTTCTGCGCATCGGAAGCTCCCATTTTTTCAAGTACATCCGCCGGCAGGGTCTCGGGAAAGCGGTAGAGCGTTCCCTTCATTTCCGGTACCTCATGTACCCCCTCAAGGGCCGCCTCGGCCATGGCGCGCATGTGACCGTACATAGAATAAAAAATAACTGCAATGTTCATACCTGTTCCTCCTGTAATCCAAGTTTTCTGGCAAGTGATCCGAGCAGCCGCTGCTCATCGGGTGTCAGGGGCTGCATCTCTTCCTCAAGAGCGCGGGCATAGCGGGGAAAGTATCCGGCGATCAGTGTTCTCCCCTTTTCGGTAAGTGAAACCTGCCGAAACCTGCGGTCTTCAATTCCGGAGCTCTGTAACACAAGCCCCTCCCTTTCAAGCTGGTCGACCGAAACCGAAACGGCACCTTTGGACCTGAGTACTTTTTCCCGCAGTTCTCTCTGGCAGAGCGGGCCAAGGTGGTACAGGGCTTCCAGAATGCCGAACCTTGCGGTCGTGATCTTATCCGGAAGAGGCTCCCTCTGCATGGTGCGTTCGGTCAGGGCCTGAAGCGAACGGCTGAGCTTGATAAAGGTATCGAGAGCTCTGCGTTCGCCCTCGGAGCCTCTGTAGCGTGTTCCCATGATAGTGCCTCCCCGATTAATAGTTTAGATATAAACTATATCATGAGAGTAAAATACTACTGATTTGGTAGATAATCAAGCATGCATGCGGAAGATATAAAAAAAGTTATTTCAGAAGATAGGCCTGACCCCAGGCACGGACCAGCTCTCCCGAGAGCACCTTGTCATACTCGGGACTTCCCCGCATTCTCATGGGACTGTTCACTACCACTGTTTTCCCGTTTTCCACCCGGCTGTAGATGTCGGGGGTACGGGGATTCATCTTTTCAAGGATAATTCCCCTGCGGTAGTTGTGGTGAATGTACTCGAGGTCTCCATTGTCCCGCACGCTGACCACCATGCCGACGTGGGTAAGGGGATCGTCCACCCTGCCGTTTCCGTTGTGGTCGTAGGTATTGTCCCAGAAGATAAGGTCTCCGGGCCGGGGTTCGCTTCCTTTGGTGACCAGGCCCCGGTCGTCGAGAAAAGAGTAGAGCCGGGCAACGCCGTTGCCCGTATATGCTGCAAGGGGGGATTCAAGGTCTATCCCTGCGCCCCAGTAGACAGCCTGTACGACTCCGGTACAGTCAAGACGGAAGCTCTTTCCGCCCACTCTTGGGCGTCCTTTTCCGAGAAGGCTGTGAGCAGTTCCGACCAGCCGTTCCCGGGTCTCCGAAGCTTCTCCGCTCAGACGTGGGGGCGCGGTCCGGAAAGCCGGAGTCCGGAAGAAATCGGTGGTGGTACAGGAGCTGCTCAGAAAAGCGCTGGCCAGGACGAGCGCAGGGAGGAGCGCAGTTCGGGGTCTCCGCCTGTCATTTCTCCTCCGCATGATCACCCCCCATTTTCCCCAGCCCGATGAGGTAGGTTTCGAAGGAGTCCTTGCGGCACGCTTTCGGCTTGAGGATGCGGGCCTGGCGGTAGGTCTGCCGTATGCGCTCCTGCAGAATCTGCTCGTCGCCTCCCTGGAATATTTTGATTACCAGATTTCCTTCCGGTTCGAGCAGCTCCTCGGCCAGGGACATGACCGATTCCGCAAGACCGAAGGAGCGTCCCGTATCCACGGTACGGTTGCCGGTGGTTGAAGGAGCGGCATCGGAGATAATGGTGCCGAATGGGCCGAGTCGGGTCAGTTTCTCCTTCATTTCCGGCGTGAAGGCGTCTCCTGTAAGCACGCTTATCCCGCTCCCGGCAGGAACCTCCATCTCCTTGAGGTCCACCGCGACTATTCTCGGTGCAGCACCTTTGCGCTTTATAAGGCGCGAGACGAAGAGACTCCAGCTTCCAGGGGCCGCACCCACGTCCAGAACGCCTTTGCGGGGATCTATAACCGAGTATTTCTGTTCTATCTCTTCAAGTTTGTAGACCGACCGGGCCGGATAGCCCTCTTTTTTGGCTCTGAGGGTGTAGTGGTCGGCGGTAACTCGTTTTTTCGACAATCGGCTTTCTCCTTGGGGTTCCGGGTATTTCATGACCGATGCGCCAGGCATACGAAGGGCGCCGGAGGCGGTCCGGGAGGCCGAAGGCCGAACCGGACGGAAGCGTCAGCGGACCCCGGAGTTCGCCGGCCCCCTCCGCACCGCGGAGGGGGAGGCGCCCTGACAATATAACCCCCCGGGAAGAAAAAACCAAGTGCAGGAAAGCCTATGCAATTGCTAAGGTTTCATTTTCGGCCCTCAAGCTTGACCCGGGATTAAAATCGCACTACTTTCTAAGGAAGAAAAACAGGAAGGATATATGCAGAACAGATCGATATTGAGACGACCGTTCAAGTACAGCTACTATAACGCCGCATTCGGGATAATTATCGTCAACCTGATGGTTTTTATGTTCAATGCGGTGTCGCCCCAGAGCCGCTACTACACCGCCATGATTCCCGGCCTGGTTGCGGGCCGAGGTTTCTACTGGCAGTTTCTGACCTACATGTTTACCCATGCCAACATAAGCCACATTCTTTTCAACATGCTCGGACTCTTCTTCTTCGGAACCCAGGTCGAGAGGCGGATAGGGAGCAGCGAGTTTCTCCTCTTTTACCTCCTTACGGGGGTACTGGCGGGAATATTTTCCTACGCTGTCTACATGTTTACCGGAATGTACGGAGTCGTGCTTCTGGGCGCTTCGGGGGCGGTCTTTGCTGTCCTCCTCGCCTTTGCGGTCTACTTTCCGACGGCGAACATCTACATTATGGGGATTTTCCCGGTCCGGGCGCCCCTCCTGGTTATCGGCTATACGGCCATCGAGCTCTTCAGCCAGATGTTCAGCGTCCGATCCGGGGTTGCCCACCTTACCCACCTCGCGGGTTTTGGTTTCGCATTTCTCTATTTTCTGATCCGTCAGGGGATTAACCCGATACAGGTGTTCCGGGGAGGCGGCGGCCGGAGATGGCCCCGATAATGGCCTTCGGGAGAAGGTTCCGGGAGCTGGCCGGGCAGGCGGGACGGATTCCGCTCTTTTCCCTTGCTCTCTTTCTGAGCGTTCCCGCCGCGGCACTTTACTCCTTCGATTCCCAGGCCGATTTTCTGAGCGCCGAGCTCTGGGTGGAGCTGGTTCCGCCGGTCGCCGAAAGTGCTCTCGAGGATGTCGAACGGGATACGGTGCGGTCTTTTGAAGAGATTCTGCCCATGACCGCACGTCCCCTCGAGCATGACGAGGCGGTACGCAGGCTTCTCGAGGAGGCGCGTTTTGTCTTTTCCGGGATGATCTACGGCTTCCGCCTCGAATATACCCCTTCCGACCGTGAGCGCGGCGTGGAGGAGCATTTTTCCGCCGAACCGGTGGCGGAGATTCCCTGGGGTGATCCCGGACTCCGGGTGATGGATACCTGGCAGCGGAACGGGATGCTCTTTGCCCGGATACGCTACGATCTGAGCGAGGCGCAGCGGCTGAGGCTGCGGGCATGGAGCAGCGGGGTGCATGAGAGCGCAGGGGCGAGCGCCTCCGCTCCCCTTTCCGTGGGGTACCGCGGAAGGATGGAGGCCCACCGTCTTGCGGTAAAGGCGGCCTTCAGGGAGTACCTGCGCGGGGTGGAGCGCAACAAACCAAGGGCATCGGCGGCACGGGCGGTTCTGGCCGGGGCGCCGGTTACGGCTGTTTCCGCCGGCGGCTACAGGAGCACGGTCCGCATCCGTCTCGATGTCGGCGAGATTCATTCATACGGTGCCTACTGACGGCAGGGCCAGGGGGCAGGGCGGATCAGTGTCCGCCGTAGCCCGATTCTTCTCCCACCTTCGCATAACCCGGTTTCAGCACATCATAGATGATTCTTATTCTCTCGTCGTAATGGGCGAAGGAACTTTTCATGGCGTTGATGGTAAGCCGTTCCAGGTCCTTCAGGCTCAGGTGGTAGTGTTTGACCGCCAGCTCGAACTCCTTTGAGAGACTGGTATCGCTCATGAGGCGGTTGTCGGTGTTCAGGCAGACCCGGAAGCCGTTCCTGTAATAGACGTGAAAGGGGTGTTCATCGAAGGATGGAGCGGCTCCGGTCTGGATGTTGCTCGAGAGGCACACTTCCAGCGGTACCCGTTTGTCCCGGATAAAGTGGGAAAGGCTTCCCATTTTTTCGATCCTGGTTCCGTGGACCGACATATCTTCGATAAGCCTTGTGGCATGGCCTATGCGGTGGGCACCGCAGATCTGGATCGCCTGCCATATCGATTCAAGGCCGAAGGCTTCACCCGCGTGGATGGTGATGTTGAAGTTGCGGTTGCGGATGTACTGGAAGGCCTCCAGGTGCTTTTTGGGGGGATGCCCGTTCTCGTCGCCGGCAATGTCGAAACCGACCACGCCGCGGTCCCGGAAGGCTACCGCCAGTTCGGCTATTTCAAGGCTTACCGCGGCGTCCTGGTGGCGCATGGCGCAGAGAATGACCCCGAAGGAGGTTCCTGTCTCGCGGCGTCCCTGGTCGAGTCCCCTGAGAACCGATTCCACCACGGCTTCAAGGTTCAATCCCTCCTGCAGATGGAGGATCGGGGCGAAGCGTATTTCGATATAGACGACGTTCTGTGCCGCCACGTCGAGAATTGTCTCATAGGCTATCCTCTCGAGAGCGGCTTCCCTCTGCATGACCGACAGGGTAATTCCGAAACTCTCCAGATAGAGGGCAAGGCTTTTGCGGTTGGAGCCGCGGTGCAGCCAGTCGGCAAGCTTTTCCGGATCGTGTTCCGGCAGTTTTACTCCCTGTGCGGAAGCGAGGTCGACTACGGTTTCGGGTCTTACCCCTCCGTCGAGGTGGTCGTGCAGTTCCACTTTGGGAACCTTTTTAATCATTTCCTTTGTAACCATGACCATATTGTAGTCGAAAAAATGAGTGCGGAACAGGGTGGGAAGAGAAAAAAAGGTCCCCGGGGCGGCTGCTCCGGGGACCTGTCTGTTTTTCGGGGGAAATGCTATTCGTTTTCTTTCTTTTCCGGCAGGTCCAGTTTTATATGGAGCATTTTCATCTGATCCTCGTCCACATAACTGGGAGAGTCGTCCATGGGGCTGTAGGCCTGGTTGTTCTTGGGGAAGGCGATTACTTCCTTGATGGAGGTTTCCTCCGCCATGATCATGACCAGACGGTCCAGACCGGGGGCGATTCCGCCATGGGGCGGCGGCCCGTAACGGAAGGCGTTGAGCAAAAATCCGAAACGGTTCTCCGCTTCTTCCGGCGAAAAGCCGACGATGTTGAAAATCCTTTTCTGGATCTCCGGATCGTGGATCCTGATGGAGCCCGAGGCGAGTTCAAAGCCGTTGCAGACCAGGTCGTAGAGGTCTCCCTTGACCGATCCGGGATCGGACTCGAGGGTTTCCATGTACTGTTCCTGGGGCATGGTGAACATGTGGTGCGCCGCTTCCCAGCGCTTCTCATCCTCGTTGTACTCGAAAAGGGGAAAATCGATAATCCAGCTGAAGCGGAAGATGCCTTTCTGAATAAGGCCCAGGTCCCGTCCCAGTTTATTGCGGACCGCACCGAGACTGCTGCAGGTAATATTCCAGGCGTCTCCCACCATCAGGATAAGGTCGCCTTCCTTCGCTCCAAGGGCGGAGGCCAGTTTGTCCGCCACGGCGGTAAAGAACTTGGAGACGCCTCCCTCGGCCCCTTCCGCGCCGAGTTTTATCCACGCAAGACCTTTTGCTCCGTAGATTTTGGCGGCATCCTCGAGTTCGCTTATCTGCTTGCGTGAGTATGAGGCGCAGCCCGGGGCGACCAGGGCCTTTACGCAGCCTCCGTCGGAGACGGCTGAGCGGAAGGCGTTGAACTCGCTCTCCGCGGCGATGTTGCTTATGTCGCTCATTTCAATGTCGAAGCGGAGGTCGGGCTTGTCGCTGCCGAAGCGGTTCATGGCGTCGTCGTAGGAGAGCCGCATGAAGGGAGTCTCAAGTTCCACTCCGAGGGTCTTTTTGAAGGTGTGGGCCATCATCCCCTCGACAACCTTGAAGACGTCGTCCTTGCCCACGAAGCTCATCTCCATGTCTATCTGGGTGTGCTCCGGCTGACGGTCTCCCCTGGCGTCCTCGTCCCTGAATGCGTGGGCAATCTGGAAATAGCGGTCGAAACCGGAGACCATCAGGATCTGCTTGTAAAGCTGAGGACTCTGGGGGAGGGCATAAAACTTGCCGGGGTGGATTCTGCTCGGCACCAGGAAGTCCCTGGCCCCTTCGGGGGTGGACTTTATCATGGTCGGAGTTTCAATCTCCATGAATCCCAGGCCGTTCAGGTATTCCCGTACCGCGAAGGTTACATCGGTCCGCAGACGTATCTTCCGCTGCATCGAAAATGAGCGGAGGTCGAGGTAGCGGTACTTGAGGCGCAGATCTTCCTTGGCGTCGCTCTTCTCGTCTATCATGAAGGGAAGCACTTCGCATTTTGTAAGCACCTCTATCCGGCTGGCGGAAATTTCGATCTCCCCGGTGCTCATATCGCTGTTTACCATCTCTGCGGGACGGGCCCGGACCGTTCCGACCACCGCTATGCAGTATTCGAATTTCAGTTCCTTTGCCGTCTCTTTCAGCTCCGCCGGGGCGTCCTCGTCCACAACCACCTGGCTGATACCGTAGCGGTCCCGAAGGTTGATAAAATGGATCCCGCCATGGTCACGATTACGATGTACCCATCCATTGAGGGTGACCGTTTCTCCCACCCTCGTTTTGTCTAATTCACCGCACGTGGCGGTCCGTTTCATCTTTTCCATGAAATGAATGTACATGAAGCGCGCTCCCTTTTCAAGCTGTCATTGTCCGGCTATACTCGGGCAATCGATATGAAGATGCGGACACTAGGAATAACAGGCATATTTTTCTCAATTCTCCTGCTTACACTGCTGCTTCTGCTATATTTTTCCGACAGATGCATAAGCCGGTCGGTGCACAGCAGGATTTACACGGATGTCGAAGCTCTTCCCGTGGTAAAGACGGCTCTGGTGCTGGGAACCAGCCGCTACCGGCCCGGGGGAAGGATAAACCTCTATTTTCGCTACAGGCTGGATGCTGCGGCGCTGCTGCTGGAGCAGGGGACGGTCCGCTACCTTCTGGTGAGCGGTGACAATGCCCGGGATAACTATAACGAGCCTCTGGAGATGAAGAAGGCCCTTATCGAGATGGGGGTGCCTTCGGAACGGATTATTCTCGATTATGCCGGCTTCCGTACCCTCGATTCGGTGGTCCGATGCTCCGAGGTCTTCGGCCAGGAACGTTTTGTGATTGTAAGCCAGGAGTTTCACAATGAGCGTGCCCTCTACATTGCCCGGCAGTTCGGTATAGATGCGGTGGCATTCAATGCCCGCGATGTGGGCGGTTCCTCCGGTGCGAAGGTAAGGATGAGGGAGTATTTCGCTCGGGTAAAGGCCCTGCTGGACCTCCATGTTTTGAAAACGGGTCCCCGGTTTCTGGGTGATGCGGTGACGATTCCCGAATAACTTCCTGCGGTTCCTGTCTCATTTCCTCCGGTAGCAGCCGCTGCAGCCCAGAACGTGAACATGCGTTTTATCTTTCATTGAATATTTTTCTTTTGTTTCGAACATCCGTGCAATAACATCCCCGTCTTTCGGAACCTCTTTTTTGCAGACGGGACAGATGCGCCTGCGTTCGCCCGGTGCGGGGTAGCAGTGCACGCAGCCGTGGATCTCCATCAGGCGGTCCCGTGCTCCCGGCGATTTCGGATAGAGGACGGATTTGACGCTTTCGCCGGTATGGAGAGACGCTTCGCATAGGGGACAGGTTTTTCCGTTAAGGGCGGCACTCTTCTGCTCCGGCTTCCTTTTCTCCACCACCTGCTCTTTACGGTCGCCGTTTCCAAGAAGAAGGATAAAGAGAACAGCCAGAACAATTGCGGCCGCGGCTCCCACGATAAGTTCGGTCATAGCTATCTGTTTACCCTCTCTTCAGGGAAACTGCAAGTAGTCCGCCGGGGCTGCTGCGGTGAGCCTGTGGTGCAGCGCTTTTTCCTGTTGGCATGGGGCGGGAATAAGAGTACCATTGAGGAATGGGAATACTGTACATCGTTGCTACACCGATAGGAAACCTTGCGGACATTACCTTCCGGGCGCTGAAGACCCTGAAGGAGGCTGATGTGATCGCCTGTGAAGATACGCGTCATACCCTCAAGCTGCTTAATCATTACGAGATTCAGAAGCCGCTGATGAGCTGCCGCTCCCACAATGAGAAGATAGCGGCGGAGCGCATAATTGAGCTGCTCGAAGAAGGCAAAACTGTCTCCTATGTGAGCGATGCAGGCACTCCCGGGCTGAGCGATCCCGGAGGAACCCTGGTGTCGGCGGTACGCGCGGCCGGTTTCAGGGCCGTACCCGTACCGGGAGTTTCGGCCTTTGCCTCTATCCTGAGTATAGGAGGCTTTCCCGGGAGAAGCGTCCTGTTTGACGGCTTTCTCAGTCCCAAGTCCGGAAAGCGGAAAAAGAGGATTGAAGAGCTTATGGAGAGGGGTGAAAGCTTTGTTCTTTATGAATCTCCCCACAGGATAGTCAAGCTTTTGGCCGATATTGCCGATGTAGATTGCATGCGGCCGGTACTGATTGGACGGGAAATGACCAAATTCCATGAAGAATACCTTGAAGCGCCCGTTGGAGAGCTTCTGGCCGATTTTTCCGCCAGAGAATCGATAAAAGGTGAGTTTTCGGTTCTTGTGTCCGGGAAGAAAAAACGTTAATATTATAGGTGTTCCATCCGATATATAGGATGAAAGGTAGGGTTGGAAATGAATATTGAGAGATTAGGACCAGTCGACCCGGTTAACAAGCCGGGAAAGGCAAACAAAACAGCGAAACCGGTAAAGCCCGGAGAAAAGGACTCAATTTCAATATCCAATGATGCAAAGACCATGGCCGAGGTGTACAAAGCTGCGGAAACGGTAAAAAGTTCCGCGGATATAAGGATGGATCGCGTCGAAGAGGTTCGCAAAAAGCTTGAAGATCCTTCCTACATAGATAACAAGGTGCTCGGTTCGGTCGCTGATTCCCTTATGGATATGTTTGGAATATCCTGACCGCCCGGCCTTTAACTGTTACAACCGCCCTCCGGGGCGGTTTTTTTATGTTCTTCCCTTGCACAGCTTCTTTTCTCCTGTAATAGTGATAGATGTAATCCATGGAGGTGACTGACATGCAGGATCTTTCATTTCATATGCCGACAAAGGTCTTTTGTTCCTCCGGTGCCGTATGGCGCCTCGCCGAAACGGTCCGTGAGCTTGGGAACCGTTTTCTGCTGATTACCGAGGGATCGCTTGCTTCTTCTCCGGGAGTGCAGAAGATAAGGGACGTTATTGAGCGGGACGGCGGTGAGGTTATGGTCTTTACCGATATTCCCCTGAGAAGCGACAGCAGAAGCGCCGAAGAAGCTTCCGAGCTTGCAAAGGTGAGCAGGCTTCACGGGATTATCGGTTTCGGAGGTCTGCGGGCTCTCGGGATTGCCCGTATGACGGCGCTTTCAGCCAGGTCCGATAAGCGGGTGGACGATTTTCTATCCGGCGAAAAGCCGGAGACCGAGCCCATACCCTATATCGAGATACCCGGGGCAATCCGGAGTCCCTATATTTTCAGCGATGCTTTTTATATTGTGGATGCCAGAAGCCGGGCTCCTGTGGTGGTGCGCAATAGTGCGGCCAGACCCTGTGCGGCTTTTCTGGATCCGGACCTTTCTCAGGGATTATCAGGTAAATATCATGTCGCGCTTCTTCTGGATATCCTGCTTCTTTCGGTAGAGGGCTACCTTTCCGGGAGAAACACCTTTTTTTCCGAGACCTGTTTTCTCAAGGCCGTTGCAATGGCTGTCGAAGCCATACAGCTTCAGGAAGCCAACCGCCGGGAACAGGCCGGAATGGTTGCCGCCCAGGCTGCCTGTTTTAACGCTTTCGGTATGGTTTCCGGCTCTCCGGGGGTCGGAACCGCACTCTCCTGGAGTATTGGCGCCTTCCGGTCCGTTCCGAAGGCGGTCGCATCTACCATCCTGCTTCCGCATATCCTTGAGTACGGCCTTCGGGCCGCACCGGAAAAGGTGGCCCGGATGGGTAATATCCTTGGAGAAAACCTTAAGGGCCTTTCGGTGGTAGCTGCTGCCGACAGGACAGTTGAGAGCCTTCGTGTATCCATCGGATCGCATCAGTTTCCCGGAAGGCTTTCTGAGCTGAACCTCGAGAAGGATGATTTTACCGAGGTCGTCCGCAAGGCCAGGGATCTTCCTTTTATCGGAGATGTACCTAATCCTCTCTCCTTCGAAGATCTGGTACAGCTTCTGCAGCAGGCCTGGTAGTATTTGATTCCGATACGCAAACTGCGGAACCTTCCCGATTCCAGCCGGGTACGTAAATACTCTCGGCTTCTTTATCAGCTTGAAGCGGGCCTGCGCGGTGAGTCCGCCGGAGATACCGTCTATCTGCGTGAACTGGCGGTTCTTGTTTCAGGTGATAGTGCGTGCGGTCGGGAGGTGCGCAGGGCGGCGGAAGATCCGGGCTTTCTCTCAAGCGATACGGGGCGGATGCTGCGCTGCTGCAATACTCTTCGGCACCTTCTTCTTGCACAGAATGGCGATGCGCCGGCCGACTGGGATCTTTTTGAGCCCGTATCCCCGGCCGGTAAAGATGGTCACTCTTCTGATCCTGCTTTACGCAAAACCGTTTTCCCCATTGATATCTATCTGGATGATCTGCGCTCGCCATTCAATGTCGGGAGCATCTTCCGGACGGCGGATTCTTTCGGGGTACGGGAAGTGCTGCTGTCTGAACACAGTGCCGATCCTCTTCACCGGCGTTCGCTCCGCAGCTCCATGGGCTGTGTTGAACGGATCCCATGGAGGCGCGCGGAGCCCGGGGATTTCAGCGGCCGTTCGCTTGTCGCTCTTGAAACGGGGGGGACTCCCCTTGAAAATTTTGATTTTCCCGATGATGCCATCATGGTGATCGGCTCGGAAGAGCTTGGCGTCAGTCCCGGGATGCTGGAACTGGCGGGACGAAGCGGAGGTATTGTTTCCATCCTGACGGGAGGGTTCAAGGGATCGATAAACGTCTCGGTGGCAGCGGGAATAGTGCTTCATGAATGGTTTCGGGTTCTGAAAAAAAGATCAGGCCGTCCGGAACCTGATTCCGAACGGCCGTTCTGAAGAAATTCAGCGGCGGAGTGCATGTTCGATCTCGCCGGGGTTGAAGCCGACGAGAATGCGTCCGTTGATATCTATAACGGGAACTCCCATCTGTCCGGATTTTTTTACCATCTCATCTGCTTTCTGCATATTCCGGGCAACGTTATAATCGGTAAACTGTATACCGTTGTTTCGAAAATACTCTTTTGCTTTTACACAGTAGCCGCAGGATGGTGTGCTGTAGATTGTAACCGCCATATTGATTCTCCTTAGGGTCGTAGTTTCTATATAAGAATAATACTATATACAGAGGTTTGTGTCAACTCTTTTTTGTGATCCTGAACTGCCGTTCAGGGGACATAAAACCTTCCAGGATCAAAGGTCGCTGAATCTGACTTTAACAATATTCAGCGCTTCCAGCCACCTGTCGAATTCAGTCGAACATATACAGAAAAGTTCAAGCTCCCGCATCAGGAAATAATTCTCATCGATTCCCTGCGGGACCGGATATTTTTCCTCATAGATGCCTGGATGGAAAACTATTTCCGACACACCCTCCGGAAGATTGGATAGAAGATGAAAGAGATTTTCAGGTGAAGGATTTCCCCAGAAAGAGTCGACCAGATAATCAGGATGCTTTATCCCAAGGCTGTCCATTTTCTTGCTGTTTTTCAGCATTTCATTATATGTTCCATATTTTCTGAAACCGGCAGCGGAGAAAATGTTGTTTTTAATCAGATTCCTTGCAAGTTCAGCGCCTCTGTCTTTTGTTTTTGCACCGTAATACTCTTTGAAGGCAACACTTACCGGAATAGGGCTCCTTACAGGCAGATCGTATTCAATTGCCAGAGCCATAACAACTTCCAAAAAAGGAGAGTACAAACCGAGAATATTGTGTTGACTCGAAAGACAGCTTACTGGAATACCCAATGTACGAAATTTGCTGATCTGAAGCCGCAGTTCACATTCCAGCTCGGTCAGGCTTATTTTATCAATTCGCGCAATAAGCCGGTCTATCGGGTAGAAGCCTCCTGATTTCTGAATGAGACTCGGAACATCCTCCGGACTGCTCAATGGGTAACCTGAAGTTATACTCAGGTGCAGGCCAATCTCAATATTCTCGTACTGCTCATGCAAAGCAATGATGCTTTCCATCGCGTCGGGAAAGGTCACCATTGCCGCGACGGAAGTTATTGTGCCGGATTCTATTCCCCGGCGAATTCCATCATTGATACATTGCGAGGCACCGAAATCATCCGCCGTAAGTATTGCTTTTCTTACCGTAGGATTTCTTCCTGCCGATATGGGTGTGTTATCGAAATCCACTGAGGTGCATCCGGTCAAAAAAACCGAAATAACTAAAAAAAGTATAGAGTACTTGATACCCTGAAGATGTACACTATTACGCTGCATTATTGCATACGTTGAGGAATAAACCCGGTATACAGATATACTGCATACCTTTTTTGCTTATTCCCGGGCCTCCGCATCCCTCGTGAAAGCGTCCGAAAGCCGCGTCAGGACCGCCTTGCACTGCTCCTCGGACTTGATATTGAAGCTGGCCAGAACTCCCGGTTCTATCTGGTCATAGGATAGTTCCCCATTCTCAATATTGGCCATGGCATTGGCCAGATAGACTGTCTCTACAACATCACGGTATTCAGGATCGCATTCGGTCGGTTCGTGATGAAAACGGATCGCCTCCACAAGGCTGGAAGGGAAGTTCCACTTCTCGGCGATTCTTCCACCGATCTCCGCATGGTTCAGCCCCGCCGAAAGGTCTTCAAAGAGGTCCCTGTCAATCTCGCGTTCCGTGCAGAAAGAGCTTATACGGTCGAGAAGGTTGGGGTGTACATGAGCGAAGATGATTTTTCCCATATCGTGGAGGATTCCGCCGACATAGGCATCGTCAAGAAGGTCCTTCTTCTTCTTGAAGCTGCGGGCAAGGCTGTAGGCGTAAAAGGCGGTCCTGTAGGAATGGTCCCAGAGCCATTTCTGGTCCTGTGAGAGGATTTTCTGGGTTCCGTAGCTGTACAGCAGGGTTTTAAGCCCCCGGAGTCCGACGAGTTTGACCGCTTCAACGATGTTATCCACCCGTTTCGGCAGCATGAACTGGGCCGAATTAACCAGCTTCAGAAGGTCGGCAGTCAGAGACGGGTCGGTGCTTATCTGGCGGGCAATATCGGTTATTTCGGAATCGGGATCGTTGATAAGTTTCTGAAGGAAGACGATGTTGTCCGGGAACTGCGGGAGTTCGTTTATTTCCGAGACAATCTCCTCGGCCAGCTTATCGAGATTTTCGATATGCACATCCGAGAAGGGGATGGTTATGCGGGCGACGGTTTCTCCGTTGACAACATCGATGTCGAAGGCATCTTCGTCGAGCCCCAGCTTCTTGAGCATAAGGACCAGGATTACTATGCCGAGTCCGGCACCTTCGGTGTCGTCCAGAACCGTGGAAAGAGCCTCTTCCATGGTTTCGAAGGCCCGGGAGCGTGCAATCCGGTCATATACCCTTATCTGCTCTTTTTTACTGATTTCGACATTGTTCTTGACGCTCAGGGTAAAGGTCTTTCCTTTTGCCTGGTAGACTACCTTTATATAGAGCCCCGCTTCCTTCTGTTTTTTGAGATAGTGTTCGATATTCGAGAGGGTTTCTTCCTTGAAGTGCTTCATCCCTTCGTTGTAGTCTCTGGGATTGCCTATGTCGAAGTTCTTTTCCTTAAAGTAGACGCGCTTGGTGTTCGCTTTCTTGGCATTGACTGAAAGCTCTTTCAGACAATAGGCTATACGGTCTTTTAGATGCTGCTGGCCGAATTCCGAAAGAAAAACCCCCAGGACCTCCTCGAGATACATTTCGGTTTCTCTCGGAAGAGTGTAGGTCTTGATTGAGATCGGAATCGCGTTTCTGGCCGCTTTTTTTATCTGGGAAACATTTACTTCGGGTGCCACTACAGAATACCTGCCTCGAATTTATTATAATCGTTATTAATAATCAGGCAGGAGCCCGATGCTGTCAAGTCAGCTTGAATAGTTTTTCACCAGGTCTGCCATCTCTTTCAGCCTTCTTTCGATTTTTCCGTTAATCGAATCGTGGGGGTAGAGCCCTTTTTTGCCGCGGACACCCGCCTGCAGTCCCGTAAGAATCTCCATGCCTTCCTCAATCGTGTCGACGGTCCATATATGGAAACTCCCGTCCGAGACCGCTGAGCAGACATGCTCGGGAATAATAAGGTTGTTCCGGTTTATCCCCGGGACGATGACCCCCTGGCTGCCGGTAAGTCCGAGCTGCAGGCATATTTTGTAGAATCCTTCGATTTTTTCGCTTATTCCGCCTACCGGCTGCAGCTGACCGAGCTGGTTTACCGATCCGGTTACGGCTATATCCTGACGCAGGGGCATTTCGCCGATTGCCGAAAGAAGGGCATACACCTCCGAGGAACTGGCGGAATCTCCGTCAATCTCGCTGTAACTCTGTTCAAAGCAGATGCTCGCGTACATGGAGAGGGGAAACTCCCTCGCGTAGTTGTGACGCAGAAAGCCTTCGATAATGAGCATCCATTTATCATGGATTTCTCCGGAAAGACCGACTTCCCGTTCAATGTTGATTATTCCTTCGTTTCCCGGGGCAACCCGGGCGGATATTACGGTTGGAAGACCGAAGGCGTAGTAACCGCGGTCGTGGATAGCCAGTCCGTTTACCCTTCCTGTCGCACTCCCGCCTAGCTGGAGCAGCATCTCCCCGCTTACTATCATCTCGGTCATCTTTTCCTCGGGCAGATTCCAGAGAAACTGACGCTCTTTCAATGCCTGTTCGACCGATGCCCGGTCAATTTCTTTTTTGCCTTCCTTTTTCGACCAGTAGTCGGCTTCCCGGATAAGATCGGCAATAAGGGAAAAACGGGTTGAAAGCCGGTCGCGCTGTTCCGAAAGCAGGATACCGTGCTCGATAACCGCCGCGGTTCCTCCGGAATTCATGGGTAGGAGGGATTCATCCTCGCAGATCATCCGGGCAAAACCAATATAACGGCCGCAGTTCTCCGGGTTCCGTTCCATAACGGAATCGAATTCCGCGGTTATCTTGAAATGCTTGGCAAAGTCCATATCCTGTCCGTACAGGAGATCGTAGAGGTTTTCGGTTCCCGTAAGGATGATTTTGGTGTCTATTGCAATGGCCCTCGGTTTGATGACCGTATGCTGAAGCGACAAGCCCCCTTCGGGGTTCTGAATCTCCACCTCTCCCGTCTGGAGCGCACGTTTAAGATGGTCCCATACTCCCTCTTCCCTCAGAATATCGTGGGCGTTGAGGATGATAAAACCGCCCCGTGCCCGAAGGAGGGAACCGGCCTTTATCATCATGAAGGTGGTGCCGCCTTCCCCGGCCAGGTCAATCCTGCTTTCTATGGTTCCGAAGAGATTCGAATAGGTGGGATGGTTTTCAAAGACCACCGGTACCGTCTCTGTCCGGCTGTTGTCCACGAAGACGTTTACACCGTATCGGACAAACGCGGGTATCGCGCTTTCGTCCTCTTCGTTTCTGCCCCGCATAAAGAGGAAGAGATGATCGGAGATATCCTGTTCCAGGCCGTCCAGATAGTGTGTGACGGCTACCGCGGAGTAATTTGCACGAAGGCGTTCGACGGCTTCCTCTATCCCGGGCCGGATCAGTTCACGTTTCAGCTCTTCAAGTTCATTATCCAGTGCGTAGCGTCCGTCCCGGAGGTTCTCGAAGGCGTTCTTCAATTCATCCATGTGACGGTAGTATTCTTCCCGGAGCTGCAGCCACCGGGCTTCCGTCCATTCTCCCTTTGCCACCAGGGACTGGAGCTGATCGAACTCCCGTACCTCTCCGTCAACAATGGGTTTCAGGTCCGTGGCTTCCTGATCCCGTTCCTGGATCTGAATAATCTGGAAACCTTCTCTCTGGAACCTGGATTCAAGCTCGGAGATTACATGGTTTTCCTGCTGTTCCACCAGTTTGAGAAGCTCGTCCCGTCTGGATTTGAAGAGATCGCTCTCAAGTCTTCCGTGGATAAAACTCTTCAGCTCTTCGATCAGGTCATGGATTTCCTGTTTGAACTGTTTTCCCTTTCCCTTCGGCAGGTAGAGGGCTTCGGGATAGTCCGGGTCGCTGAAATTATATACATAGACCACATCCTCAAGGCTGTGATGTTCCGGAGGGGCGTAATCCTGAAGAATTTTCTTTATGGCGCTCTTTCTGCCCGTACCCGAGAGTCCGGTAACAAGGATATTGTATCCTCTGGCTGTCATCTCGGTACCCATTTTCAGGGCGCGGATGGCCCGGGGCTGACCGATTATATCGGGGCTGTCGGCGAAACGGCTGAATGCGGCAATTTCCTCCGCACCTATGGTAAGGGCCAGTTCGTCTGCGCCAAGTTCCTGTTTGCTCATGTGTACTCCAGTGTCCCCACTATAGATAGCCCCTGATCGGGTTGTCAAGCGAATGGGGCAACCTTATAATGGCCCCATGACTGTAAAGGATTTGGATCAATATTTCCGTGCCCTTTTGCCCATAGATGAGCTGGAGGGAATCGATTACTCGCTTAACGGTGTTCAGGTAGGCCGTTTTGAAAAGCCGGTGAACAAAGTCGCCTTCGCTGTCGATGCCTGCCGGGAAAGTATTGAGCGTACGGCGGAGATGAAAGCGGATATGCTCTTTGTCCACCACGGCCTGTTCTGGGGAAAAGAGCTGGCTGTTACGGGCGCTCATTACCGCCGGCTGGCATCCCTGATCGGCCATGATGTGGCCCTCTATGCGGCCCATCTTCCCCTGGATATGCATGAGGAATTCGGGAACAACGCCGGGCTTGCCAGGCAACTGGGACTTGTGGATCTCCGCCCGTTCGGCAGTTTCCGCAAGGTTAAAATCGGCTATGCTGGCCGGCTTCCCGAACCGGGAAACATCGATTCCGTACTGGGAAGGCTTGGGATGAGCCGGGACGAAACCCTCGGGGTTCTCTCCTTCGGTCCGGAGAAGATAAGCACAGTAGCCGTTATCTCCGGCGGTGCGGATAAGGAAGTAGATCAGGCCATAGCGGAAGGGGCGGATCTCTACGTAACCGGCGAATTGAGTCACCAGGTCTATCATACCTGCCAGGAGGCGGGGATAAATCTGATTGCTGCCGGGCACTACCGTACCGAAATTGTCGGCGTCCGGCTTATGGCCGGGAAACTGAAAAAGGACACGGGGATCGAAACCTGCTTCATTGATCTTCCGACGGGACTGTGATGAAAAAAAACTTCAGCCCCTTTATTCTTTCCATCATGATTGTGCTGGCCGATCAGTTTACCAAGTGGCTGATTGTGGTAAATGTTCCCTACCATACCGTAGGCTGGAGGTTCGGCGGCGATCTGTTCAGGATAATTCATATCAGGAACCTGGCAGTTGCTTTCAGTCTGGGGCACTCTTTTCCGTCTCCCGTAAAGCTTGCCCTCTTCATTGTGGTGCCCATTGCCGCTCTGATTGCCATTTCCGTCTATCTTGCTAAAAGTGATGAACTGACGACCCTTCAACGCTGGGCGCTGGCCGCAGTCGTCGGCGGAGGAGTCGGAAATATTATAGACCGGATCTTTCGTCCCGCCGGTGTCGTCGACTTTCTCGATGTAAAGTTTTTCGGTATCTTCGGCCTGGAACGCTGGCCCACCTTTAACCTGGCTGATTCCTCGGTTGTCGTGGCCGGGCTTATCCTCATAATTTCCTTTATTCTGGAGAGTCGTAAACAATGAACAGAAAATTGAATACCCTGCTTTTTATCCTTGCCGCCTCGGTCGGCAATATTGTAATCATGATCGTGCTGATGGTCGCTCTTCTGGGCTTAGCTTCCATCATTGTGCCTGCCAACGTATCACCGGGACTTGGACAGATTATCTTCCTGCTTGTTTTCGCGGCTTCAATAGGAGGCAGTTTTTTCATCTATCATAAATTTGTGGGCTTTATTTCAAAGAAGATTGATATGGAAAAGTACTTTCATCCGATTTTCCGGGGAAGACGACGTCAATAACCGTCGGAAAGAGATCTGTTGATATCTTTTTTGTATAGTTCGTTATAGACGAAGCCCCGTTTCCGCAGATCCTCTTTCAGCTCCTGGGGGAAAGGCATGTGCCGCCAGAAAATTCCGCGGACCTCACGGTCAAGTTTCTGTGTTCCTTCACTTTCCTTGGTTATCCACAGCACATAATCCTGCACGAAAAATTCTTTTACATCTCCGCGGAGCTTCTGGTCCGTAAACCACTGGTAGTAGTGACCTGTAAGTCCCTCTTCCATCCAGTAGTGCTGTGCCTTTTCCTTTGCAACCTGCCAGCGCAGATCGGCGATCGCGCTGATGACCGCGACGCGGAGATCTTTCGGGTACATGGGAATGGCTATTCTGCCCCGGCTGGTGGCACGGTTGTAGCGGTCAAAAGGCTCCCAGCATATCCCACGGTCGCCGTAACAGGGAACAAGGACAATATATGGAACTATTCTGTTTGTCTGCCGTTTGAAGGTTCTCAGAAATACACCCGGATCAAGCCGCTCGATAACGGCCAGCTCCGCAATTATGTTTTCGCGGGTCCCGATTTCCCGCATGCTGGGCCTCAGATACTGCTTCATGAGAATAGGAAAATGGTTTCCCTGTCTGCCTACACACATTTTTGCCATCTGGCGGACGGTATTGAACTCCTCTTCGAGGGTTTTGCTGTCAACGGTTACCACCGCGCCAACCTCATCGGCCTTTTCCTGCAGCTGTTCCAGCTGTTCCGCCGCCGATTCCAGGTCCCGGTAAAAGGTACCCAGTTCCCTGTCTATTCCCTGAAGGTTCCGGATAATCTGGTTAATTTCTCCCAGTGCGGAACGCTGCGACTGGTCGTAGGAGGTTTTTATCTGGGGGAATGACTCATGCTGCGGATGCTGCATAACTTCCCGCATTTTTTCGAGAATCAGTTTCTCGGCGCTTTCCAGTTCGATCATTTTCGATCTGATCAGACCTATCTGCACATCCCGGTTTCCCCGTGCCTTCTCGAGCTGTCCGACAATTTTGTGGCCCTGATTCTTCTGTTTTGACTTGACTTCATCGGTTGCGGAGGCGGCAATGGCCCCGTGGGCAATCTTTTCCAGCCATTCATCTATATAAAGAATGGGTTCGTCGGTCTGGTTTTCGGTGATGATGGATGCGATCATCTCCCGCTGTTCTTTTGACACTATCGTCGGTATGAGGTAGCCGTACCTGAACATGTACTTTTTCTGTTCCGGCAGGCGAGTATGTATTTTTGCTGCAATGGATGCGGCCACGTTCCAGTAGGCGGGGATCAGTTTCTGGCGGAAAAGGGACTTGTCTTTCGGGTCGGCGGCATTAAGAAACTGGGACAGAAGGGAATGGAGCCTTTTTGCCTCGTCTCCTTCGCCGGAGAGGACAATTTTATAGAAAGATGCTTCAGAAAAACAGGAAAGAGGTTTGTCTGCCTTGAATCGGGTGACGGGAGAGAAGGAATCTTTGGAGAGGTCTACCTGCTCACCGGATACCGTTTGATCCTGAGCCTGAACATCCTCAAAAAGGTCGGTAAAAACCGGCTTGTTCCCGGTAGAGTCCCCGCCTTCGATGCCCATCAGTTCGGCAATCTCAGGATCCATATCTCCCGAAAAAATGTTATCACTCAAGGCTTTTTCCCAATAAGAAACAAAAAAAGTTATGGAGGTGGTGGGAATCGAACCCATGACCTCGTGAATGCCATTCACGCGCTCT
>NPIE01005732.1_pt1 | contig 82172 bp, 80 predicted proteins | sample 8637661 | NCBI WGS metagenome assembly NPIE01 (sample SAMN07420842, study PRJNA396082) | bioreactor metagenome | isolation source: sample BA12 brine-fed electro-methanogenic bioreactor BA | place: Japan: Kochi | collected 2016-12-09
CCCATCTGTGACATCATAGCTCTGATCATTTGTTCGTTAATTGGTGGATTTTTTTCTAAGTAGTTTTTAAAATACTTTCTTGCAAAGAAAAATCCAGCAACTGCTCCAAGTAGTAAAGCTACTACTATTAAAATTATTGCTACCCATACTTGCATCATAGTACCACTCCTTTAAATAACATACATATTTTATCAAACAAACCCAAGGATTTCAAGAAATATATTTTAATCATTAAAAATAACATTAGCTATTTACAAAATAAAAAATGATTGTTATTATATATATGTATATAAAAGTAAATATTAAGGAGGATTATCATGCCAAGAGTAATTTTAGACACTTGTATTGCTTGTGGAACTTGTAAAGAAAATTGTCCAGTGGACTGTATCGAAGAAGGCGACATCTATGTAATTGATCAAGACGCTTGTATCGATTGTGGAGTATGTGAAGTTAACTGCCCTGTTGACTGCATAGTAATAGCTGACTAACAAAAAAACAGCGGAATCTTCCGCTATTTTTTTTTACATTATTCTTTAAAATAAGAAGAGAGTTTTTCTAATGAAGAAATTAGTAATTCGTCCTTTTCTAACTCTAAATCATTAAAAATTGAATCAATCATTTCTTTATGAAAACGATCATGTTCATTGAGGACATCTGCTGCTTTCGGCAATAAGCCAACCACAACTTTTCGTCGATCATTAGGGTCACGATCTCGTGAGACATACCCTTTTTGATATAGCGTATTAACAGATGTTGTTAATGAACCAATTGTTATTCCTAGTCTTTTCGCTACATTAGACATTGTTGGTTCTTCTGATAAATCAATTGCTTCTAAAACATGAACTTCACTCATTGATAATTTGATTCCTTGATCTTTTAAGTTTTGACCTTCAATCGCTAAAATTCGATTAAATATCTCTACCAATAACTCATTTATTATTCTTCTAGCCTCTTCACGACTATACTCTTTCAATATATCCTACCCCCATTGTACCTGGACCTGCATGACACCCAACAACTGGAGTTAAAGGAATTAACAAGACATCTGGAACCCCTTTTGCCTCTAATTCATCCTTTAAGTCAAGCATTTCTCCCATATTATTTGTATAAACTATGAAAGGAATGACATCTTTACCTTCAATTTCCTTAAAAAATCTATCCTGTAATTCTGCTCTAGCTTTTGATGTAGTTCTTATCTTAGCTAAGGTATCAACTTTTCCTTCTTTACTAATATGTAGCAAAGGTTTCAGTTTTAATAAAGAACCCAAAGCTCCTGCTACATTAGATAATCTACCATTTTTAACCAAGTATTTCAAAGTATCAACTGCAATTAATACATGGTTATTATCACGTATCTTATCTAATTGTGCTAGTATTTCTTCGACAGTTTTTCCTTCAACTGCCATTTTTCTAGCAGTCATCGCCATATAAGCCTCAACATAAGTTAATGAAAGAGTATCATAGACAATTACGTCAATGTCTATCATTTTAGCAGCTAAGACTGCATTTTGATATGTTCCACTCAACTGTTTAGAAATAGTAATAACAATCAACTTGTTATAGCCTGCTTCTTTCATTTCTTCATACATTTCTAAAATCTTTCCTGTTGAAGTTTGGGCTGTTGAAATATCCAAATCAGGATTCTTTACTAATCTACTATAAAACTCATCACTACTAATTTCTACGAAATCTTCGTATTGTTCATTATCAACAAAAAGGATTGATCTGAACTTTCTTATTTCTTTGTCATGTACTAAATAATCAATTCCGGAATTACCACAAACAGCTACACCAATCTTATCCATTACTCCACCCCATATTTTATTTTATATTCAAATATTTTGAATATCAAAGTTATTTTAGCATATATTGTTTTTTTTGGCAAGAAAAAAGAGTTTTTTCAACTCTTTTTTAATATTGTTTATATGGATTTGTATTTACTGACGAGCTTATAAACTCAATTTCCGGAAAAACACTGGTTAAATCACGCTTTATAGCCTCAACAAAAATCTTTTCTGCATGATGGCCAATATCCACTAAAGTCATTCCGGATTGAATAGCATCCAAAGCAGTATGATAGGTAACGTCACCGGTTAAATAAACATCACAATTCTGTTTCTTAGCTTGATACATATGTTTTGAACCAGAACCACCAGATATACCAACTCTTTGGATTAACTTATCCGTTCTTCCAATCACTTTAACATGATCAAGCTTTAAATCTTTTTTAATCTTAGCTAAAAACTCATCAAAAGTCATCTCTTCAATATCACCGTATCTACCGATATTATCAATTTCATCTAGTAATGATGGGTTCTTTAAATTAAGAATTCTGGCGAATTCATCGTTCATTCCCCCATCGGCTAAATCATAATTTGTATGAGCAGAATACACTGTAATATTATGCTTAATTAAATTTTTTATTATCCAACCTCTTGGTGTATCAAAGATAATTCGATCAATCGGATTAAAGATTAAAGGGTGATGTGAGAGAATCATATTAACTTTCAAATCAATTGCTTCTTTAACGACTTCTTTAGTTACATCAAGTGTTACTAAAACTTTCTTGGCTAGTATATTCAAACTACCGACTTGAACACCAACATTATCCCATTCATAAGCTAACTCCTTGGGGTACTTTGTTTCAAAATACTTGATTATTTCAACTAAATTCATGATAATACCTCCTCAAGTTCTCTAATCCTTTTTCTAATGGAATCAATAGCAGATTGATTCTTTGCTTTTTTTACTGCTTGTTGCAATTTTTTTATAGTTTTATTGATCATCTCTAGAAAAATCTGTGATTTCTCTTGGATAATTATTGGTCCAAATTCTTTTTCCAAAGTCGTTAAAAACATCTCACCAGGTTCAGAAACGATAATTTGGTAGTATTTATTATTCTCTTTAACTAACTCTTCAGCAATAATATTCCAATTCCTTTTTTCTAAAAAATCTCGAAGATTTTCGTTTTCAGAATTGGCTGATAGAACTAATCTTTTTACTGAAGACAAATCTGCTCCAGATAAAATAGAAACAATCATTCTACCACCCATTCCAAGAATTGCTACAACGTCGACATGCTTATCTAAACCAGACAATCCTTCAGCCAAATTAGGAATCACTAATTCTTCTAATCCAGCTTTGGCAATATTGCTTTTAGCATTTTCTAAGGGCTTTGACTTGTTATCGGAAGCAATTGCTTTTGAAACAAAATTGTTTTTCACACAATAAATTGGTAATTTAGCATGGTCAGTACCGATATCAGCTAAATAATGGAACCCCTTGATGTATTTACTAGCAGTCAAAAGCCTTACTGATTTCATTTATTTGATCCGTTATGGAAGTCCTTTAACTTCTTTGAGCGATTTGGACTTCTAAGTTTTCTGATTGCCTTTGCTTCAATTTGTCGAATTCGCTCTCTCGTAACGTTGAATTCTTTACCAACTTCTTCTAAGGTTCTGCTTTTACCATCTAAAAGACCAAAACGCATCCTTAATACTTTTTCTTCTCGATCTGTCAAAGTTTCTAAGGCAGCATCTAATTCTCTCTTTAGCATTTCTTTCGACGTAAACTCATAAGGTGTTAAATTATCATTATCAGCGATAAAATCACCTAAACTTGAGTCTTCTTCCTCACCAACAGGTGATTCTAAAGAAATCGGTTCTTGTGCTGTCTTTTGAATGCTTTGAACTCTTTCAACAGAGATTCCCATTCTCTCAGCCACTTCTTCAGGAGTTGGTTCTCTTTCTAGTTCTTGAGTTAAAGTTCTTTGGGTTCTAACCATTTTATTAATAGTTTCAACCATATGAACAGGTATTCTAATTGTTCTTGCCTGGTCAGCTATAGCTCTAGTAATAGCCTGTCTAATCCACCAAGTAGCATAAGTTGAAAACTTATATCCTTTCGTATAATCAAACTTACCAACTGCCTTCATTAATCCCATATTACCTTCTTGGATTAAATCTAGAAACTGTAGTCCTCTCGAAACATATCTTTTTGCAATTGAGACAACTAACCTAAGATTTGCTTCTACTAGTTTTTTACTTGAGAATTCTCCTTTTTTGAAGATATCTTCATATTCTGCTAGTTCTTCAGAAGAAATTCTGTCTCCTGAACGCAAACGATAGTCATACTCTTCTCTAACCTTTTTTGCTCGGTCAATTAAAGTAGCTAACTCATATTCCTCTTCACCAGTTAAAAGATCAACTCGGCCTATTTCTTTTAAATACATCCTTACAGGATCATCCACTTTAATCGATACAGTTGAATCAAAGACTTTTTCTTTCATTAACTCTTCTTCGATTTCTTTGGAGTAATCTTTCATCATGTCAATATCACTAGCTTTAATATCATCATCGCTTAAATCATCTAGACTAATCTCATCACTACTTTTTTCTTCTTTGATAAAAGCGAAAATCTCATCAGGTAGAATCCCTTTTGTTGCTAAATCGCTAATTACTGCCGCAAAAACGTCATCGTTTTTTCTTACATTAGCAAAAATATCCTGTACAGTTAACTTACCTTTATCTTGATACACCGCTAGAATCTTATCAATTACTTGTTTTTTTGACATTTCTTTTCCTCCTTAGATTTTGGATCTGTTTTCTTATTTCCACTATTTTATTCATCATTTCATTGCTTTTTGGATCATTATCATTTAACTTTTTTAACTGTTCGAGAATCAAATCTATTTCATATTCCCAACCATTCTCAATCAATGTATCTAAACATTCAAACAATTCTTGAGAAGAAAAGATATCTTTCTCGTTTAATCTAAATAACTCTAGTTCGTTTTCCGTAATATCGGGTATATCCCGCTTAATTTGATTTTCATTAACCGGCAAATTGTCTCGAACCAAAGCGGTCATAGTCATGAAAAGATTTCGATACCTTGAATCATCAATTCTAATATGATTAAACTTGTCATTTACAATAGATCTTGATTCTGGATAACAAGCATAATACTTAATAATTTTCTTACTTGCATTATCTACAGCTTTCTTAATTCTTTTTACAGTTTGTTCGGAATACTTAATCGCTTCTTTATGGCGAGTAATATTATTGATTCTTGCTAAATCAACCTGATAATGATGATAATCCTGAAGGATATCTTCATAATTAACTCCAGTATCTTTACCGAATTTCTTTAAATATATCTCTCTTATTGTTGAACTAGCAACTTTATGTAAGTAATCAAATAATGCTAATTTTGCTTTTTCAATCTCTGCTGGTTTCGATAAGTCTTTTTTATTAACGATAATCTCATACACAAAATCATATTGATCCAGCAAATTATTCTTTAAGGCATTACGAAAGCTATCCGCGCCATTTTTCTTAATAAAATCATCAGGATCAAGTCCATCTGGCATTAAGGCAACACTTACATCTAGCCCTACTTGACCTAATAACACCAAAGCTTTATAAGTTGCTCGTAAACCAGCATCATCACCATCATAGCAAATAACGACTTTATCAGTATATTTCTTTATCAGTTTTGCTTGGTTTACTGTTAACGCTGTACCCATGGAACAAACACATTCTTTCACTCCAGCTAGATGAGCAGCAATAACGTCAAAAAAGCCTTCCATTAAAACAAGTCTTTTATTGGTGTTAATAAAAGGAATCGCTTTATCTAAATTATAAAGAATATCGGACTTAATAAACAAATCAGTCTGAGCTGAATTTACGTACTTACCAGTGTTTTCTTCGTTATTAAAAATTCTACCACTAAATCCAACTACTTTCCCCGCTTCGTTATGAACAGGAAACATAATACGGTTACGAAAAACATCAAAATAGCCATTCTGACCTTTATTAATCAAGCCCAGATTCACTAATTCAAAATCATGAAAGTCTTTAGAAAGATTCTCAAACAACATATTCCCTGATTTTGGTGCATAGCCAATTTCAAAGTAGCTTAAAGTGTGTTCATCTAATCGCCGACTCTTTAAATATGCTAAAGCATCTTTACCAATATCAAGATTTAATAATTGTAAATTAAAAAAGTCTTTTGCTAAGTCATTAATTCGAAAATACTTTTCGAAATTATCAGCTTTTTGATAACTCGTGCTTAAATCAAGTTCAATATTATACTTATCAGCAAGAAATTTCAAAGAATCCACAAAATTAAGGTGTTTATACTTAGAGATAAATCCAACTACATCACCCTTTTCACCGCACCCAAAGCAATTAAATAATTGTCTTTCTTTGCTGACAGAAAACGATGGAGTTTTTTCATTATGAAAAGGGCAAAGTCCCTTCATACTTTTACCCGCGGGTTGCAGCGATACAAACTCACTAATCACATCAACAATATCAGCTGCTTGTCTAATCTCTTCAATTTTCCTTGAACTGATTTCAGGCATATATATCCTTCTTTGTTTAATTATTTAAATAAATCGTGCAAATGTTGTTTCAAATCAACAATTGCTACTCGAACTTGTTCCATTGAATCTCTTTCTCTAACAGTCACAGTATCGTCTTCTAAAGTTTGTTGATCAATGGTAACACAAAATGGAGTACCAATAGCATCCGCTCGCCGATATCTTCTTCCAATATTTCCTGCATCATCATAAAAAGCAACAAAATCGTTCATCAATACATCATATACTTCCTCTGCTTTTTCAGTATGATATTTCTTAACTAAAGGAAGAATATTCACTTGATAAGGTGCTAATTCTTTATTTATCTTTAATAATGTTCTTACTTCTCCATTTGCTAACTCTTCTTCTTCTAAAGCATCTAAAAGAACTGCTAAAAACAATCTTTCCACACCTAAGCTCGGTTCGATGACATAAGGTAAATACGTTTGATTCGTATTTGGATCAAGATATTCCAAGTTCTCTCCAGAGTATTCTTGATGTCTTCTTAAGTCATAGTCTGTTCTCGATGCTATTCCCCATAATTCATCAAAGCCCCACGGATAACGATATAAGACATCCGTCGTTGCATTTGAATAAAAAGAAAGCTTTTCTTGTGGATGATCATAAAAACTAATATTTTCAGCATTTAGTCCCAAATCCACTAAAAACTCATGAGCAAATAGTTTCCAATAAGCAAACCAATCCATCTCACTTCCTGGTTCACAGAAAAATTCTAATTCCATCTGTTCAAATTCTCTAGTTCGAAAAACAAAATTACCTGGAGTAATCTCATTTCTAAATGATTTACCAATTTGCCCTATTCCAAAAGGCACTTTTTTTCTTGATGTTCTTAATACATTCTTGAAATTTAAAAAAATACCTTGAGCAGTCTCAGGTCTTAAATAGATTTCGTTATTGCTTTCTGCTGTTACTCCTTGTGTGGTTTTGAACATCAAATTAAACTCTCTAATCTCAGTATAATCAAAACCGCCACAATTAGGACATTTAATCTTATTTTCAATAATATAATCATACATCTTGTGGTAATCCCAACCATCGGCATCTACAGTATGTTTCGATGCTTGTGCAATAAGATTATCAGCACGATGTCTGGTTTTACAACTCTTACAATCCATTAATGGATCTTTAAAACCACTGACATGACCAGTAGCTTCCCAAGTTTTAGGATTCAATAGAATCGATGAATCTAAGCCAACATTTAACTTGTTTTGAGAAACAAATTTCTTCCACCAGAATTGCTTAATATTGTTTTTAAGACTAACACCTAATGGGCCATAATCCCAGGTGTTTGCCAAACCGCCATAAATTTCTGAACCTTGATATACAAAACCATATCTCTTCGCATAGGTATATAACTGTTCAATTGTGTATTTTTGCATCAATAGCCTCCAATTTTTCGCATACTAACTCATTATAATTATACTATAATGCCATTCCTAAGTCAAACCAATATCTGTAAGTAAAATAATAAAAGAACTCATTAATAACCAATAAGTCCTTTAAGGATTTTCCTCGATTTTGAGCGATAGTTTAAATGATACTCATAATACTCATCAATCAAATTACGAGTTTTCTGATAAGTGTCTTTGTCAATAACTAATTCTTTATTTTGATTAATATCGTAATAGTACAGTAATCTAAGAATTTTTATTACATTGAAATCATAACAATTATCCGGTTGATGCTCTATACAAAAAGCTGAACCATCTTTCACCGAAAACTTCAAATTATCTGTATCTCCACATACCATACAAGTATTTAAGTTAGGATTAACACCTAAGAGGTAAAGTAGTTTTAACTCAAGACTATTTATATAGGGAATGTAATCTAAAGCATCTTCTATCTTGTCCAATACTTTTACAAGAAAATTAAGTAATTTTTCATGATCATGTTCATGAGTTGCAAAATAGTAGATTACTTCCATCATATGCATTGCATAAGTGTACTTCTCTAAATCATTTGAAATCTGAGAAAAACCACGAATAACTTCACCATCTCGTAATACTTTTAAATTCTTGCCACTTACAAAAACCTTGATATAATTAAGTGCTTTTGTAAGGTTTAAGTAGGGACTCTTTATTTTCATAGATCCATGGACTAATACACTTACCAATCCTTGGTCAGTGTACAAATAAATAATCTCAGAACTTTCTTTGTAACTTATCTTTTTTAATACTATCCCTACATACTCTTCCAATAATAAAACCTCTATTCATTATCTCTATAACCATAGTTCTTTAAATAGTATTCGCGATTACGCCAGTTTTCTTCCACCTTACAGAATATTTCTAAATAAACTTTTCTACCTAACAAATCTTCAATATCTTTTCGAGCAGAAGTCCCAATTCTTTTTAACATCGAACCATTCTTACCGATTATGATTCCTTTTTGTGATTTTCTTTCAACAACAACTGTCGCAAGAATTTCCAAGAGATTTTTTTTATGAGAATATTTCTCCAAATAAACCATAACTGAATGGGGAATCTCTTCATGAGTAAATTCTAAGATTTTCTCTCTAATAAACTCTTGAACTAAAAAGGTTTCTGGTCGATCAGAAATTTCTCCATCAGGATAATACTTTGGACCTTCCGCTAATTCTTTTTTTATATCCAATAATAACAAATCAACATTTTGGCCTGTAAGTGCAGAAACACCAAATACATATTTAAAGGCAAATTTTTGTTTATAAATATCCAAAGCTTTGTTTAATCGATCAAAATCACTGATTGTATCTAGTTTATTCACAATCAGAAAAACTGGGGTTTTTATCCCTTGAAGACTAGCCAAAATCTGTAAATTGTATTCTAAAACATCATCATAAGCATTTATCATAAACAGAACTAAATCAACGGTCTTCACAGTTGAAAGAGCCGCTGAACTCATGTATTCACCTAACTTAGTTTTTGCTTTATGAATACCTGGCGTATCGAGAAAGATAATCTGAGATTCTTCATCGTTATAAATTCCAGAAAAAACATTTCTAGTTGTTTGTGGTTTATTAGAAACAATTGCAATATGTTTTTCTAGTATCTGATTTAAAAGCGTTGATTTCCCTACATTAGGCTCACCAATAATTGAAACAAATCCTGACTTAAACATTACAAATCCTCTTTAGAAAAGCCATGTGGTAATAAGTCTTTGTTAAGCAGCTCTTTAATTTCACCTTTGCTATTAGCAAAATATACTTTTGCATCCGGTTCCATTAATTCACTCATAACTTGTCTACAGGCTCCACATGGTGATACAAAATAATCCTTACTAGTATAAACTAATATCGACTCGATGTCTTCTTTCTTAACACCTCTTGAATATGCTGTAAAAAGCGCTGATCTCTCTGCGCAATTTGAAAGTCCAAATGAAGCATTTTCAATATTTACACCTTTAATAGTTTCCCCGTTTTTTAATCGTAAAACTGCTGAAACTGGAAAATTTGAGTAAGGAGAATAAGAATTCTTAATATTTTCTTTGGCTAGTTTATATAATTCTTTCATGATGACCTCCGATAAATGGTATTTTCTAATATTTCATCTTGTAAAGCAAACATTTCTAACTCATCTGCTTTGTTTAAGTGATCGTACCCTAGAGAATGTAAAAATCCATGGGTTGCTAAAAAAGCTAATTCTCTAGCAAAACTATGACCATAGGCAATTGCTTGTTCTTTGGTTTTGTCTAAAGAAATAAAAACATCACCAATTTCATTATCATAACTATCATTCGCAAAGCTTAAAACATCAGTTGGTTTATCAAGATTACGGAACTCATTATTTAATTCCTGAATCTTAACATTATCTACTAAAATAATGTTTATTACCATTTTCTCTTTTAAGTTTAAAGTTTTATATGCTTTTTTTAAAATATATTTGATAATTTTTTTATAATCTTTTACTTCATCATACTGATTAAAAATATTAATCTTTAGCATTTTCAAACCTCTTAATAATTGTTTGAACTAACGGATGTCTGACAACATCTAATTCATCGAAATACATTATGTTAATATCATCAACATTTTTTAAGATATAAGAAGCTTTTACTAATCCAGATAAAACTTGCCTTGGTAAATCACTCTGAGTAATATCACCAGTAACAATCATCTTTGAACCAAAACCTAGTCTTGTTAAAAACAGTTTCATCTGATTAATAGTAGTGTTTTGTGCTTCATCCAAAATTACATAAGCATTTTCTAAGGTTCTTCCTCGCATATAGGCTAAAGGGGCAATTTCTATAATACCCTTTTCAATTAACTCAGTACTTTGCTTTAACCCGAGTATTTCATACATTGCATCATATAAAGGCCTTAAATACGGATCTATCTTTTCTTTCAAATCTCCTGGTAAAAATCCTAATTTTTCTCCAGCTTCTACTGCTGGTCTGGTTAGGATTATTCTTTTAATTTTATTTTCTTTCAACTTCTTAAGCGCTGATAAAACTGCAAGATAGGTTTTACCTGTACCTGCTGGACCTATACCAAAAATTAAAGTATTATTTTCAATTGCTTCTAAATACTTCTTTTGATTTAAAGTTTTAGGAAAAACAGGTTTGCCACTAAAAGTTTTAATAATCTCTTTACGACTAAGAAACAAGCTGATAATCTCGCTTGTTGGTACTTTTTCTGTCATATGATAGAGATAGATTATATCTCTTTCTCCAAAGACAATATTATGTCTAATCAAAGAAGTTAAAACGGTAAAGATTTTTTTTAATCTATCAATCTTTAATTGATCATCCGTATCAATTAATATTTCTTCTGCATTAGTAAAAATATCAACTTCTAATAACTTGCTGAGAAGTTTTATATTTTTATCATTTACTCCCAATAAATCCACTAGTTCATCTAATCGATTAATTTCTGGTTCTAAGTTTACAATATTCGTCACTAAATTATTCGCTCCAATCGTAAAAACTAGATTATTTCATAGGCTTTTAAAATTTTTAAATAACCTAAAATCAATGAAGATTGCCAATCGCGTTTAGCTATTTCTTTAGCGATTGGATAGTCATCCCAATCCCAAGTGATATCCCATATACCATCTTTATTCACTTGATTTAAAATCATTGATGCTTCCAAGTAAGCAAGTTCTTTAAACTTCTCAAAGCCAAAACCTCCTGGTTTATCAAAAAACTGTAATGGTCTAACACAGTATGCCTTAAACCAAATATCTGTGTTCTTTTCTAAGTTAATGTCTATTTGTTTTAATAATAAACCCAAAAATTCTTCACTATTAGCAAACTCACCTAAATCTTTAACGCGATCTACCATCTCCATAAAACATCTTATCTCATGCATATTATTTGATGGATCCTTAATAAAATCATTGATACCTTGTTGAATAATCTTCTTAGCTTCTAATAAAGCAATCTTATTTTCTCCTGAATACTCATATAAGAACCCAGCGATTGCCATGGTTGGATTATAACCCCACACACAGCCCTCAGGACTATAAGTCCACCAAGAAGCGTGAGGATAACTATTATTAGAAGGAATAGTTGCTAGATAAAACCCATCCTTTTTTGGGGCTTTATTAAGTAAGTATTCCGTTATTGACTCAACTAATTCATGATTCGGTTCTAAACCTAACTCATCAATTACTTCAAATGTCATCCAAGTTTGAACTGGAGTAGAAAAAGGATTTTGTGAATCGGGTTCAAATCCATGCCCAAAGCCGCCATCGGTGTTTTGATAACTTTTAAGTGCATTAATAACCGTATCTTTACTGCCTTCTAAAAATAAGTACTCATATCTTGCAACATCGATTGGTCGCCCATGTCGATATAACCATTTAATTGCTCTTGTTAAATCAGATTTCATACTACACCTCCATGTGTCATTAAAGCTGATTATGTATTATATGATTATTATATCACATTAATCAAAAAAATTAAGCAAATGAAAAAATAATGACAATTCATAGAATTGTCAGAATTTTAAGCTTAGTAATGATTATTTTTTCTTGTTCTTATTTGCACGTGCTTTTAATTTTTTTGTTACACTAGGTTTTTCGTAATACTCTTTTTTACGGGCTTGAGCAAGATTCCCCGAACGTGAAACATCACGTTTAAAACGTCTAAGTGCATCTTCAATTGTTTCGTTATCTCTTACGACAGTTTTAGCCATTGCTTTCACCCCTTTTCTTACCATCTAGTATTATACTAAATTATCCTTTAAATGTAAACTTATTTTTTTCGAAAATGTATTTAAATAACTTACCTTTTGTGGTAAAATTATAGCAGAAATCAAAAAACAAGCAATTTATTGTTGTTTGTTTAGAAAGGGTGCATTTATGAGGTTCTTAGTTTCGTTTGCCGGACTAGATTTGCAGACAATAATTATTATCGCTGTAGTAGCGATTTTGTTAATTATTTTTATAACAGTTATGATTAATAAAGGTAAATACAAAGCGAGATACAACCGCTTTTACCGTAAGTTTGATAAAGTAATAACAAAAAAGTATAATGGGAATATGTTGATTGAAGAACTAATCAACAAATATACAATTGATAAGACGAATACTTTTAAAACTCTAAAACGTAAAGGCAAGAAACTAACAAAGAAATACCTAGAGTATTTTTACAAGAATTTGCCTGAGCAAGTAATGCTTAAAAGTTTTATTTCACCAGATAAAAGTCGGAATCAATTAACCATCATGATCCTTGACGAAAACGAAAAAGTCTTATATCATTGGGATAAATCTAGAAAAGTTAAAGGCTTTATTAAAGCTATTAACAAATACCAAATGTTAACACCAATAATTGCCTTTCTTTATGAGTTGCCTTTGAACATTAATGAAGGTGCTCCTTATCGCTTTGTAAATCATGAAAATGACAATATAATAACTTATGACATTGTTAAAAATGCTAAAAGATCAAAACGGAAATTCAAACAGAAAAAACTTTCAAAAAGAGAGATGAAAGCTCAACAAAAGGTTGAAACCAAGAAAAATAAGAAAAAGAAATAATTAAGCCCAGTTTGGGCTTTTTTTTCTTAAACACTAGAAAATTTGATATATCCTAATCAAGAATTGATATTTTATGATTTTTACTTTATTTTATATATGGTTTTTGCTATAATACAAAAATATAAGGAGATGATGATGAACCTGATAAAAAGCTTAATTAAAAGAATGTTAACACCTGCAATATTTACTGTTTTATTTGCTTTAGCTTTTATTCTCGAAGACATATCTACTATATTTTCAGGATATTTAAAAATTTTAACTCACCCAAGTGTTTTAATTAGTGATTATCTAGAAATTGGGGGAATTGGGGCAACACTTTTTAATGTAGCAACAATTTTACTTATCAATATTCTCATTTTAATGAAACTCAAGGTTAAGATTAGTGGTCCGGTTTTTGCTGGTCTCTTCACCATTGCTGGATTTTCTTTTTTCGGTAAAAATCTTATTAATACCCTACCAATTTACTTCGGTATTTATTTATTTTCTCGGGTGCAGAAACTCGATTATAAATCATTTATTATCGTTGTCCTGTTTTCAACTGGGATTTCACCAATAGTAAGTTTTATTTTCTTCGGAACTGGTTGGCCACTATACTTCAGTATTCCTGGAGGAATACTAATTGGTTTAATAACTGGATTTGTCCTCCCTGCACTATCGGCCCATACCATCAGATTCCACAGAGGCTATAATCTTTATAACATTGGCTTTGCTATGGGTATTCTATCGATGTTATACGGTGTAATTTTAAGAGCTTTTGGGGTTGAACTTAAACTATTAAACCTGGTAAACAATGAATATCATCTTGAACTACTAATTATCACTGTAGTCATATCAATTGTTTTCATAGTTTCTGCTTTTTTGATCAATCCCAAGGTTTATCAAAAATACCCTGATCTTATCAAACGCTCTGGACGTAGCGTGTCAGATTTTATCAGAGACCACGGTCAAGACACATCGATGCTAAACGTGGGAATCATGGGACTTATTTCTATTGCTTTCCTAACCATCCTTGGATTAACTATTAACGGCCCAGTTATGGGAGGCATTCTAACAGTTATGGGGTTTGGTGCTTTTGGAAAACACCCAAGAAACTCATTACCGGTTATGATTGGAGCTTTAATCGGTGTTACTGTTACGAATTACTCTTTAGAATCTACGGGGATGGTTATTGCTTTATTATTTGTAACAGCTGTAGCACCAATTGCTGGTAGATATGGAATCATTATCGGTATAATTGCTGGTTTTGTTCATATTCTCATTACCCCAATCGCTTATAGCTTTCAAGGCGGTTTCGATTTATATAATAATGGGTTTGCTGCCGGCTTTGTAGCAGCGCTGTTTATACCGTTCTTAGAAGCTACATTTAAGAAAAATGTTGAGGAGGTACACACATGACCAAACAAGAAGTCAAAATCACAGCTAAAATTATTAAAGAAATAACACTTTTCCTTTACACTCATGGTTACTCAAATTTTGAATTTCAAACATATAGAAAAAAAGAAGATACCTATCTGATCTTCAAAGTTAAAAACTTCAAAGATTCTTTAGTAAAACTAATTGATGAAAAAGTAAATCGCGAAAGAGAATTAGAGGTTGAGACCTATGGTTGGGAACTAATGGGTGATATGGATTCTAATAACGAGTTAGAGATCTTAGGATTGTTAATTGATAATGTTGAAATTACCACGGAAGACAAGTTTCATATCTTTACATTCTATCGTAAAAATCGCTATAATAAATAAATATAAAAGTCAAAATAGAGTAATTTCTAATTTGACTTTTTTTTAATTATTAATAGCTAATCTCAGCTAAATTATAGGGATTATCAACAGCAATAATCTTTACTAAAACTTCTTGACCTAAAAGACCTAAATCACCTTTGAACTTAACCGACAAGTAATCTCGTGTGTGTCCTACCAAATAACCATCTTTTACTTGCTCCGCAATTACATAATGCAAAGTACCAATATTCTTTTCAATATGTTTTTTCATAAGTTTATTACTTAATTCCAACAAGCTCTTTACTCTTGCTTTTTTTACTAATCCATCCACTTGATTATCCATTTTATCAGCTAAAGTTCCTTTACGCCGAGAATATGGAAACACATGAAGTTCTTGAAAATCAAGGGATTCGATAAAATGATATGCTTCTAAAAAATCATTATCCGTTTCTGAAGGAAAACCTACTATAACATCTGTAGTTATTGCCACGCCAGGTAGATTTGCTTTAATATAAGCTATCATCTCAGCGAACTCATCTGTTGTATATTTCCGGTTCATTAATTTTAAAATACGGTTACAACCACTTTGTAAAGGAATATGTAAATGATGGACAATCTTTTGTGATTTAGCAATGAGTTGAAGGATGTCTTGGTTTATCTCTGTAATTTCTATTGAAGATATTCTTATTCGTTTTAATCCCTCAATTTGTTCTAAATCAACTAGTAATTTATGAAGACTATAGTCTTCCAAATCTTCACCATAACCACCTGTATGAATTCCTGTTAAAACAACTTCTATATGACCATTTTCAACAAGATGTTTCACTTCTTCAATGATAACATCTCGTGCTTTTGAACGTATCCTACCTCTAGTATAGGGAATAATACAATAAGTACAGAAGTTGTTACAACCATCTTGAATTTTTAAAAATGCGCGTTTTTGCTTTTTAAAATCAATAATTGCTAGAGGATCATATTCCTCTAACCTATCTAACGGTGTAACATGGTTCATCGGTTGTTTTGTCTGCAAATATTCTTCCAGATAATCAACGATTTTATCACGATTCTTCGTACCGACAACAATTTTTACACCAGGAATTTCTAAGATCTCTTTTGCTTTTAACTGTGACAAGCATCCCATTACTATCACTATTGCTTCAGAGTTATGGTTTTTTGGCCTTCTAATAATGTTCTTTGATTTCTTTTCTCCAGAATTCGTTACCATACAGGAATTAATGACATATATATCACTTATACTATCATAATCAGTTACTTCATATCCGCGATTTATAAATTGCTCTAGCACTGCTTCCGTTTCATAGGAATTCACTTTACAGCCTAAAGTATAAAATGCTACTTTCATTTTTGTTCACTCCAAATATATCTAAAAACTGACGCGACAAAGATCGCTGCTGTCTCTGCTCTTAATATTGTCTGACCAAAGGAAACACTAGTAAACCTATTGGCTTTCAACCACTCGACTTCTTTTTGAGAAAATCCGCCTTCAGGGCCAATAAGGAATAAGACCTTATCATTCACTTTTACTGTTCTAAGCATATCTGATATATAATTGCTTTCTTCTCGGGCATAACCAAAAAAACAATAATCATAACTAGAGGTATCTAATGCTTTTAAATCAACAAAATCAGATATTTCTAATAAACTAGTTCGTTCAGATTGTTCGGCTGCTTCTTTTGAAATCGTGAGAAAACGATTTTTTTTCTTGGAAAAATCATCAATCTTAATAATCGAATAATCCGTATTAAGCGGAATCATCTTTTTCACACCTAATTCTGTTAGTTTTTGAATCACTAATTCTAGTTTATCTTTCTTGATCAACGAAATACCCATATCAAGTGGAAGCGGTTTGAAATCATTCTGAATTTGGTTTACTACCTCAAGAACGACAGCTTTTTTATCGATAACACGAATTTCCGCTAAAAAAACCTCACCTTCGTAAGTATTAATAATTACTTGATCACCTTGCTTATATCTCATAACATTTTTGATATGATGAAGCTCAGTTTCATCCAGTACAACTTGATTATTAATTATATTCTTTTTATCAATAAAATACCTTTGCATATTATCACCATTTATATCATATCATAAAAACCCAAAATATTAGAAAAAAACAACCGAAAAAATCGGTTGTTATAAATCTGTTTTAATGACCTCATATGCCCTTGCAACTTTACCATCTCTTAATGTCACAATTGTAGTATCCGTATACTTCGACAAGACTTCCATTTTTTGCGGAGGAGTCGCTAATAATGCTTGAACAGGTAATTGGTTTATGAACTTCATCATCGCTTTAATTCTCGATGTATCCATCTTATCAAATACTTCATCAAACAAAATAAGACCGATAGACTCGTGGTTGATACCACGTGAAGCCTGTTCAAAGATTCTTACAAATGATGCTAATGTAGCCACATAGAATGGAACTTGGGTTTCCCCACCACTCTTTTCTTTGAAAACCTTAGAGTAAAGCATCTTATCTCCAGAATTATTTGTAATCAAAATATCATAATCCATGTAAGTACGGTAATCAGTAAACTTATTAATGGAACCCTGAGAATTTAAATCTTCTGAAGCAAGGTTAATAAATAACTCCTCAAGTTGTCTTTGATACTTCATCTCAAAGTCATAATTAAAGATTTCTTCACCCGTTTTCATCGATTCGTCACTTAAAACCATATCGTAGTAATCCCCATACTCTTTACTCTTAGGGAATATGAATTCATAAGTATCTTCACCAAAATGAATATTAGCCAGAGTACCGTTAATTTTCTTTATTTCTTCTTGAGCGGAAACAATGTAGTTTCTTAACTTAGCAATAAAGTCTTCTTTAAATAACTTCTCAGCAGCTTCCCTTGCTTCTCTAACTCTAGTTTCATACTTAACTAACTCAGACTTAACTAATTTATTAAGTTCATCTAAATACTCACTCATATGATTTGCACCATATTGATAAGCTAGATTGTACTTAGAAGTATAACGAATTTGTTTGGATTTTAAAGAATCTTCGAGATTGATAATAGTATTTAATTCAGATTGAATTTTTTCTTGATATTCTTCAAAAATATTATTGATATTGCTTGATTTACTAATTTCCAGTTCATACAAATCTAAAGCTTCTTTTTTAACAACGAGATTATCATTTTTCTCTAATTTTAGTTCAAGTTTCTTTGAATCTAACTCTAATGCTAACAACTCATCATGAGATTTTAATTCATCACTCTCAAGTTTACCTTGTTTTTGATAAGCTTTTTGACGGTTTGCATTATAGTTTCTAATTTCCTCTTTCACTTCTTCATACTCTAAACGTAATTCTGATAAGCTTTCTTGAGGCATTTTCTTTTTCTTTTGCACTAACGCTTTTCGTTTTTCTTTTAAAGTATCTAGTGAGTAATATGTTTTCAACATTTGAATAAATCCATCAAGATTCAAACTAGTTAAAGCATTATTTTCTTCTGTTATTGCCTGAATTTTATTAGAAACTTCTTGATGATTATCTTTAAGTTCCTTTGCCTTTTCTCGCCATTTTTCTAATTGTTGAATTCTCGCTTTTTTACCAATAAATGGTTTCTCAGTTTTGTTGTATAGAGATCTAACTGTATAGGAACGATAAACCATACCACTTAAGGTAATAGCTTGTGGATAGTTTTCTAACTCTTCAACAGTATCCACCATAATTAAATTCCCACATACCATATTAACATAATGTTCAGCATCAACATTTTCTGAGGTGATAATGGAGGCAAGAGAGTTTTCTCTGAAATTAGTAAAATGTTGAATTTTTTTGGTATTAACTAAACCAATACCATAGATATTTAAACTATCTTTGATTTGATTATAAACACTTAAAGCAACATCAAAGTATCTTGGTTCCACAATCAAGTTAAATCTTTGAGAACCTAAGTAATCCTCGATTGTATTAGCCCATCTATCATCAGTAATTTCCAGTAATTCACAAAGGATATGAACACTAATTTGCTTTCCATATCTTTGCATAACCCCTTCTTCAATTTTGGCTTGGAGACGTTTAACCATAGGGTTATATCGCAGATTATTATTTTCTAAATCCTTTAATGTTAAGTATACCTCATTAATTTCTCTAACAATATCATCACGAATATGACGTTGTTTTCCTAATTCAACTTTATTTTCATCGAGAACATTGACAATGTCTTTATTGATATTAATCAGTTTTAGTTTTTGTTCTTCATAATTTGTATCATCAATATTGTCTAAATCAATTTTCGCTAAATCATTATACGTTTTATTGCTATATTCCGTTTTCAACTCATTGATAATTTGTTTCATCTTCTTTATCTTAGAAGTGGAATAATTTCTTAGTTCTACTTGTTCATCAATCTTCTTGGTTAAATCACTAATTTCCTTATCATAAATCTCCGTTGCTTTAAAAGTATCATTATTAGATAACATGGAGTAAATTTCTTTTGATCTTTCATCTAAAATATCTAATTGTGAGTTAATTTCGTTAATTAACTCTTGATTTTGTTCCTTGGCAACTAAGATTTTCTCCATTTTTTTATTGGTTTGTTCTATTTTACTTTTAAACTGTTGCACTTCTAATAAACGAAGAAAATACTCATAAAACTTCTTTTGATCTTCATTTGCTTTAATATCCTCGAATAAGTTCTTAATCTCATTCAGATCATTAATTTTTGATTTAATGATTTTTAGTGTAGCTTCTAAGTCACGATACGCATGAATGGACTCTTTTATCGGTTCAACATCAAGAATCTTTTCTTCAAGTAAGTAACGATAGATAAAATCCTTAACATCAGGAATCGGTTTAAATGCTAATGCTTTTGGTAAGAGTGAAAAATAGTTTTCATTAACTGAGCCAAATAAAGATCGAAATGCAAGTTTAGCTTCTCTTCTTGTCATAAAAACCTTCGTTGCTTGTTTCGTTTTCTTAAAATTAATTGTCGTTAAAATCTTGCCTTCTTCATCTACAAATAGGGAGTCTTTTATCATATCATCATATTCATAAAAAATTACTTTTGGTGGTAAAATATCCCCAAAAACATCTATGACTGTACCAATTGAAAAATACTGTTTTTTTCCTTCATCATAAAACTCTAAAGCAACATGACCGGTAGTATCATTTTCACGTAAATACTCATGATTATCTATACCTAATTTACATTTGACATAGCCTCGTAAATCTCTTTTGCTTTTTTCATTAGCTGCTAAATTAAAGATTTGGTCACCAGCCGTTAAGACAAAAGCAATCGCGTCCACAATCGTTGATTTCCCAGTGGCATTCTGACCGGTTATCAACGTATTGTTTTTAACATGGATGGTCTCATTAGCAAAATAATGCCAATTAATCAATCTAATTTTCGTTAGTTTCTTCATTTTCATCACTTCCAGTTTTATCTTCAATATTCGCAACTAGATTATAAACATCATTAATTGCTTGAGTGTTAATTGCTAAAAGAATTGTTGGGTAAATTATGATATTGGTATTCGCTTTGGTAATATCTCCCAATGGTTCAATCAGATTCAGTTTTTTATAAGTTCTTAAGATCTTTACTAAATCAGTTTTATTAATCTTCTTTTTCAATTCCAGTGAATCGTAATATTGGTGAATTTCATCAACTTTCACAACAATATTGTCATTTATCGACGTTTTCACAAGATGTTGATGGAAGAGAATCCGAATAATCAATAAAACTAAGGTTTCTTCTTTCTTTAATCGAACTAAGTTATTATTTTCCTTATGCAATAATTGAACTGCACCGAGTTCTCTGTCCAAGACTAATTCAAAATCCATCACCGCAAAATACTCATCAAAATAATTTTTAAAACTCAATAAGAAATAATACATCTCCTTATTATCAGCTTTATCTCTTGCCAGAAAACTATTTTGTAATAGTTTTAAACAAGTTTTACTAAACAATTGTTTTTGACCTTGATTAAGGTCATCATATTTTTCCAGTATCATTCTTCATACCCCCTAATAATTTCAAAATCATCTAAGTCAAATTTTTGACTTCTTATTTTTTCATGTAAAGGATTAATATAATAATCCAGTTCTTCACCAGCATACACCAGAATATACAATAACCGTAAGATAGCTTCATCAGTCATATCATCTCTTAATATTTCTGAAGCTTTGATGAGGCGATTATGACGGAAAAATTCCTTTAGATATTTGCTGATAACCTCTTCTGAGTAATTCCTTTCAAATTCTTGATAAAAAGCTTCTTGTAATTTGTAATCTGGTGCTCCATTGTTTTCTACAAGGAACTGCGATTCTACATGTTTATAAATACCTCTAGGGGTGTAAATCGCATTTTTTGATACTTGCTGATAGGAATTGATGTTAAATAAAGGTTGAATGTTTCCTAAAGCCACTTGGGCTGTGTGTTTTTTAATGTTGCGAGCAGTATAGTTTAAAATTCGACTTAATTTACTAATGACATTTTCATCATCTGATAATAAGAACTTAATCTTAGCAATCGTTGAGTTAACATAAACTTTATTTTTATTATCGATTTCATCAATAATATAGGAAATCGAATTATAAATATCAATGATATCATCGATGCGTTTGTTCGCTTTAATCATCGCTAATTCAGGATTGTTATGGTTTTTAATTAAGTACTCTTTCGAAATCATTTCCATAACAAGCGGGTCTTGTTGATACTCTTCTAGTTTTTTTACAATATCAACACGATACTTATTGATATTATCACTAGTTTTTAAACGTCTGTACGCGTGGTCAATCAATTCCACTTTATAGTTGACTAAAAGATTAATTAAATCTTTAATTTCAGAGTTTTCGATAATGGTTTTAATATAATATTTTAAACGAGAATCTAATTTACGAATCTCACGGACAAAAGCCACAGTATTCTTATAAACCTGATCAATCACCATTGCATACTCACCATGGTCATTCGACAATAAAGAATAAACAGTATATATATATCCTCTGAATTCGTGACGTTCTTCTTCATCACCATAATAGCTATCAGCTGAGATATCCTTTAAAGCCTCAATTATCGTGATCGCATAATCACGGAAATTTAAAATTTCCTCATAGTCATTATTAACATCGATATCTATCCATTCGCAGGCTTCCAGACGACGAAGAATCTGATTTGCGCGATCGCGATTAGTCGATAAGATTTCATCATCATCGTCACTTTCCAGTTCTTCATCTAAAGGATTAATATCCAAATAATCAATTAGTGCTTGTTTAGCAATATTCTTATCAATCCCAAGAATCGAACCCTGCTCATAGACTTTAAACAATTCTAATAAACAAGCTACGTAGACCTTGGCGTTTTTACTCGATAAAATGCTAAAAAAATGTTTTGGAACAATTTCAAAGATATTCATATCATCACATCCTAATTCTCTCTAAAGTAATCAAAATTTCCACCGACTAAAGTTGACAGAGTGTTTTCGATTGTTATCCAATCTTTCCGAAAAGCCTTGATAGCGGCTTTACCGTTTGGAGTGATTTGATAATAACGACGACTCATCCCTTTCTTGTTCTTTCCGGTATAGGTAGAGATTTTTCCATCATTTAATAAGCGTTTTAAAGCGATATAGAGGGTTGCTTCTGTTAATTGGATATTATTCTCACTGACAAAATCGATGATTTTTGACATTTCATAGCCATAACTATCAAATTTTGACAAAATAGAAAGAATAATGTAGTCTGTAAAACCACGGACATATTCCCCTGAGTTAGTCATTATTTCACCCCCATTCATATATAACCTATTTATATATAACCATATTATCTATATTTTGTTTATACATAAACTGTTTATATTATAACTCATTAGATATTAGTTGTAAACATGAAGATGAAAAAAAATTATTTTTTTAGTAAAAAAGAAAAAATGGCAGTGTTTTACCACTGCCATTTGCTTTGTATTAATTTTTATGTTCTTGTGAAATTGGACTTAAAGCGATCCCACCAGTTTTTCGGTGATTGTGCTTCATCCTCCACTTTAATCAGTTGTTCAAACAAACGTTTTTGCTGATTGTTTAATTTTTGTGGGGTGATAACTGTGACAATTACATGTTGATCACCTAATTGTTTAGTTCGAACATTTGGTGCACCCTTACCTTTTAAACGAAACTTTGATTCGGACTGGGTTCCTGCTGGGATTTTTAACATTACAGGTCCATAAACTGTATCAACCTTAATCTCTGTTCCTAATGCTGCTTGAGCAAAGGTTATTGGGGCATTCACAATAATATCATCCCCTTCGCGGATATACTTCTCCGAAGATTTAACTTCAAAGACAATATACAAATCTCCGTTAGGACCACCATTAGCTCCCTTATTACCAAAGCCTTCTAAACGTATTTGTTGGCCGGTTTCAATGCCTTTTGGTACTTTGATCTCAACTTCTTTATTAACCTTTTCAACACCTTCACCGTGGCAATTTGAACACTTATTAATAATTTCTTTACCTGAACCATTACAAGTTGGACAGGTTCTTCTAGTCTGGGTTCTGCCAAATAAGGTTTGCGTTTCTGCAATAACAGAACCAGAACCTCCACATTGGGAACATACTTTAATATCTTTTTTTGACTCAGCACCTAACCCATGACAAACATGACATTCATCATACACCGGAATTCTAACCTTTTCCGTTTTGCCGAAAATAGATTCTTCAAAAGTAATACCCATTCTTCTTTGGATATCTGAACCCTTCCGTGGTCTATTTGTGGAACGAGATGTTCTCTGGTTACCACCAAAGAAAGCGCTGAAAATATCACCAAAGTCAAAGCCTTCAAAACCAGCACCACCGAATCCGCCTTGACCAAAGCCACCATTAGCAGCTTGATGACCAAATTGATCATATTGACCCCTTTTTGTCTGGTCACTCAAAACATCATAGGCTTCTTGAACTTCTTTAAATTTTTGTTCAGCGTTTGGTTCTGTTGAAACATCGGGATGATATTTCTTAGCGAGTTTTCGGTATGCTTTTTTTATTTCGTCATCAGATGCAGATTTACTAATACCTAATACCTCGTAATAATCACGCTTTTCCATTAAACCACCTCAAACTGTGGCAAATAATCATGCCAGTATTATACTTCTTTATAATCTGCATCAAAGACATCATCATCCTGATTTGAATCTTCTGATTCTTGTTCATCAGGTTGAGCTTGTGACTGTTGGTTTTGTGCAGCTTGTTGTTCTTTATAAACTCTTTCTGATAGACTTTGTGCTGATTTTTCTAAAGCATCTTTTGCTGATTTAATTGCCTCTAGGTCTTCCCCTTTTAGCGCTTCTTCTAAATCTTTAACTTTAGCTTCTGCTTCACGTTTTTCACTATCAGTTACTTTATCGCCTAAATCTGTAATTGCCTTATTAGTCATGAAGATTAATTGATCTGCTTCATTACGTAAATCAGCTTCTTCACGTTTCACTTTATCTGCTTCAGCATTTTCTTCTGCTTCTCTAACCAAACGGTCTATTTCTTCGTCAGAAAGACTTGAACTTGATTGAATCGTAATGGAGTTGGCTTTTCCAGTAGCTGTATTCTTAGCTGATACATTGACAATACCATTTGCATCAATATCAAACTTAACTTCGATTTGTGGTACACCTCTTGGTGCTGGTGGAATATCAGATAATTGGAAATGGCCTAGAGTTTTATTATCTCTTGCCATAGGTCTTTCCCCTTGAAGAACATGAATATCAACTGTTGGTTGATTATCAGCTGCTGTTGAAAAGATTTGTGATTTTGAAGTTGGAATAGTGGTGTTTCTTTCAATTAATTTTGTGAATACTCCACCTAAAGTTTCAATACCTAATGAAAGTGGTGTAACATCTAATAATAGCACATCTTTTACATCACCTTGAAGAACGCCACCTTGAATTGCTGCACCCATAGCTACAACTTCATCTGGATTGATGGAACGATTAGGTTCTTTACCTAAAATCTTCTTAACCGCTTCTTGAACTGCAGGAGTTCTAGTTGAACCACCAACTAATAATACTTCATCAATATCTTTAGAAGTCATTTTTGCGTCTCTCAAAGCTTTTCTAACTGGTTCAACTGTTCTTTCTACTAAATCAGCAGTAAGTTCATTGAATTTAGCTCTTGTTAGGGTTTTTTCTAAATGAACAGGCCCACTTGCATTCATTGAAATGAATGGTAAAGAAATTGTTGTTGATGTAATAGAAGATAATTCTTTCTTAGCTTTTTCTGCTGCATCTCTTAATCTTTGATAAGCCATTTTATCTTTACTTAAATCAACACTTTGTTCTTTCTTAAATTCAGCAGTTAACCAATCGACAACTTTCTTATCAAAGTCATCTCCACCTAAATGATTGTCACCGCTAGTTGAGATAACTTCAAAAGTACCATCACTTAATTCAAGAATAGAAACATCAAAGGTTCCACCGCCTAAGTCATATACAAGAACTGTTTGTTCTTTACTTTGCTTATCAATACCATAAGCTAAAGCAGCCGCTGTTGGTTCGTTAATAATTCTTTTTACTTCTAAACCAGCAATTTTTCCAGCATCCTTTGTGGCTTGTCTTTGTGAATCGTTAAAATACGCTGGAACAGTAATAACTGCTTCAGTTACTTTTCCGCCTAAATACGCTTCAGCTGATTCTTTAAGATTACGTAAAATCATTGCTGAAATTTCTTGTGGAGTATAAGATTTGTTATTAATCTTTACTTTTTCATTAGTTCCCATCTTCCGCTTAATTGAATAAACAGTATTCGGGTTTGTTATTACTTGACGTTTTGCAACTTCACCAACTTGGATTTCATCATCTTTGAATGCTACTACTGATGGTGTTGTTCTATTGCCATCAAGATTAGGAATTACTTTTGCTTCTTTTCCTTCCATTACTGATACACATGAGTTTGTTGTACCTAAATCAATACCTATAATTTTCATTTTTTATCTACCTCTCTATTCTTGATTGTTTTCAATTTGATTTTCTTCTTCAGTGATTATATCTTCTTCGTCTTCTGGTTTAATATTAATTATAACCATAGTTGGTCTTAAAACTCGGTCTTTGAATTTATAACCTTTTTTCACAATTTTCAAGATTGTATGTTCAGGCTTTTCTGGATCATACTCTTTATCCATAGCCTCGTGAATGTTTGGATCAAAATCATCACCAATTTTTGATTCAATTACGATTACTCCCTCATCTTTTAAAGCATTAAAAATCATATCATTAATCATCTTAAAGCCATAAAGGAAGTTCTTTAAATTTTGATCTTGAGTTTCCATATTTAGAGCTTGAGAGAATACTTCAACAGAATCGATTAGTTTATCTGCTAACGAAAGTGCAGAATACTTTCTCTCTCTCTTTAAATCCTCGGTCATCCGTTTTTTATAGTTTTCCATTTCTGCTAAAGCACGATAATACTTATCTTTAACAGTCTTAAGTTCTTCTTGAATCTCTTCAAGTTGATCTTCAACTTTTACTTTTTTCTTTTTCTTAGTTTTCTCATGCTTTTCTTCTTGTTCTTCTTTTTCTAGTTCTTCTTCCACAACTAGCTCTTTTTCCGTGTCACTCATCCTAAATTACTCCTCTTCGTATAGTTTTTGAATATGTTTTGCTAAGTATTTCATTAACGGGATGACTCTTCGATAATCCATTCTTGTCGGTCCTACAAGCGAAATTGTTCCTTTTTCACCATCTAATGTATCATACGTAGATGAAATTACAGTACAATCTTGCATAGATGTAACTTGGTTTTCCGTACCAATTCTTACACTTATACCTTCAGAATCAGATTCAATAATTTTAAATATTTCGTTATTTTCAATTGTTGCGATAAACTCCCGTAATTTTTGAATATCATTAAACTCTGGTTGATAGAGCATATTCGATTGCCCGGTTAAATAATACTTGCTTTGAGCAAACTTTGAAAACGCCTCAATAAACGAATCTACAATGGTTTCTCGATACTTTAACAATTCTTTAATATGACTGTGTTGAATCTCGTAATGTAGTTTCTCTGAAACTTTTGATATTGGTGTATCCACCAATAATTCATTCAATAAATCAATTACTTTAATTAATTCTTGGGTATCAAGTTCTTCTTGAATTGTAATCTGTTTTGATTCCACATATCCATAATTAGTAATAACTAAAATCAATGCTTGATGTGAACTGATTGGTACAAGTTGAACTTTTTTAACCTTGGAATGATATGCATTTGGTCCTAAAGATATCGCTGTGCAATTCGTAGCTTGAGATAACAAATCAATTGCTTCTTTAATTATCTCATCTCTTTCGTTCTCTTTATGAGAAAACAGCTCTTCAAACTCAAAAAAACCATCAGTTTCTTCATCAAGATTTTTAACGATTGTTTCGATATAATACCGATATCCTTTTTCGGAAGGCACTCTACCTGAAGATGTATGGGTCTTTTCAATGTAACCTAAATCCTCTAAAACACTCATTTCATTCCTGATTGTAGCTGATGACACATTAAGTATTTCTGCTAAAACTTTTGAGCCGATTGGTTCAGCACTTTTGACATATTCATCAACGATTAGTTTTAAAACAACTTCTTGTCTTTTCGTCATATTATCACCCTTTAGCACTCAGGCATTTCGAATGCTAATGATATTATACTAAAGACTATTAGCAATGTCAAGCCTTGAGTGCTAGTTTTTTTATTTGTTTTTTAAAAAAAAGACCCTGCTTTTTACAGAGTCTTTAAATGATTAAGCTATCTCTTTACTTTTTGCTTTTAAATGTTTCACAAACACTTTCCCAATATCTGGATCAAACTGTTTTCCTAAATTATCCTCAATCTCTTGAATCGCCAACTCATTGCTTAAAGCTTCACGATATGGCCTACTAGAGGTCATAGCATCAAACGCATCAGCAATAGCGATTATCCGTGAATGGTAAGGAATATCCTCACCACTAATCCCTTGAGGATATCCCAATCCATCATATCGCTCATGATGATGAAGGATATCTAAGGCAATATCAGCATATTGAGTTGAAGCAGATAAAATCCGATAACCAATCTCAGGGTGTTTTTTTATTTCTACCCATTCAAATGTTGTTAATCTTCCCGGTTTATTAAGAATACTTTCATTAATAGCAATTTTACCGATATCATGTAAGTTCCCACTAATTGCGAGTAACTTTATTCGATCTTTTGATAATCCTAATAATCTACCAATTAACTCACAATACTTCGATACTCGCTTAGAATGCAACTCTTCTCTTTTGTTTTTCTCATGTAAGGTTTTTAAAATCGCATTAATGGCTTCATTCTTATTTGAATTCTTTTCATAAAGCTTATTTTTATACATATTGTCTTCGGCTGCAGTGACAATTTTATGAATCGAAGTATCATCATAGAGGGTTTCTACTCCCATTGATATGGAGACTTTTACCCCTGAAACAATTTCTTCTTTCAATAAATCATCCACATGTTCAATCATTTTTTTTGCTTCTTCTTGTGAGGTGTTCTTTAAAATTGCAATGAACTCATCTCCTCCAATTCTAGCGACAAAACCAAATTGAGAAAATACTTCATCTAATACTTTCGCTCCAATTTTTAAGAGCTGGTCACCTTCATTATGACCAAAAGCATCATTTACGATTTTCAAACCATTAATATCGGCCATGACCACAGACAAAGGATAATGTTCTGGACTACTATACTTGATAATCTCTTCGCTATAATACCGCCGGTTATAAAGACTTGTTAATGGGTCATGATGATTTAGATAAAGAATATGCTTTTCATATTCTTTCCTCTTCGAGACATCATAAGCAAATATTCCTACGCCTATAACCGAATCATCTTCCTCGATGATCGGAGTAAACATTGATTCATAAAACTTTCCAGGAGTGGTTTCAACCTCATCAATCGAAGTATAAGCAATGCCTTGCATTGCTTTGGAAATCTGTGATTGATAGCGATTATACATAGCACTATCTCTAATATGTTCTAAGAAAGAATCCCCTTCATGAACTTCAACATCATAATATTTCTTCATACAGTGCTTATGATAGGAATTCAAGGTTAAATAACAATAGTTTTTATCTAAAACAAAAATCTCCATTACTTTCGGGCTATCAATAGATGCTTGTAATAAACGTTTTTGATAATTGATTATTTGATGTAATTCATCTCTATCTTCTTGATTCTTTATGAAAAGACATAAAAAGTAGGTTAAAACTGGGTAGATACCTAAGAATGTTACAGATAAGAATAAGAATTTATCAGTGAAATAACTAAATTCAAAAATATAGAACAATGAAAAAACCGCAATACCAACAACATAAGCAAATATTAAATACTCAAGATAAAGACTAATATTCTTTAAACGATGGCGATATTTTCTGAAAAGCAAACCAATGCCACTAGAAACAAAAATAGTTGAAATTCCAATAATAGTCCCAAAACCACCAATAGTGATTCGATGGATGCTTGAGACCACTACAGCTATTGCTGTAGGAATCAAACCAAAGAATAACCCGCTTACACTTAATAATACTGTTCTTGTATCAAAAATCAAGCCTTCTTCAAACTGTAAAGGAAAGCTCATTAATAACATAACTACCCCACTTAAACCAAGACCGAAAAAGACTTTACGTAAAGGTGTTTTTATATAATCTTTTATTGAAAATGATGAATAGATAGCAACCAACAAGAAAAGAATCAAAGAGTTCTCAATGATTCCATCAATATCTATTAAAGAAAAGAAACTTAATAAAGTCAAATGTGCCAAATTAGTCTTCTCCTAACTAAATTATTATATCTTGTTAAATTGTAAAATACAATATATATTCAATAATTAAAACTTTATCTACAACAAATAGCGATTTTTTTGCATAAGATCGCTCAGTTTCCCACCTCGGCCATGTCCAGGATAAATAATTGTTCCTCGTGACAAAGATGATTTTAAATTCGATAATGATTTGTATATTTTTACTTGGCTTCCAGTAGGTAAGTCCGTTCTACCAATACTATCATAAAACAAAGTATCTCCAGAAAAAAAGTGTTGATTATAAATGATTCCAATTGAGCCTTTGGTATGACCTGGTAAATGAAAGACTACAAAATCTTCTTTACAGAAAGTAATAATTTGTTTATCTAAGACTGTTTTTATTTGGATTTCTTTTGAAAGAGAAAAATTCACACCAAAAGAACTGGATAAGTTCAGTCCTGGTTGATATAGAAAATCTAGTTCATCTTTGTGAATATAGATGTTTAATTTCTCACCAAGTAATAATTTTAAATCGCGAATATGATCATAATGTCCGTGAGTTAAAATTATCGAATCAAGGCGAAGATGATGCAATTTACAATGTTCTAAAACCTTTTCACCATTAAAGCCTGGGTCGATTACCAAAGCTAAGTTGTCTTTGGCTAGGATATAAGTATTCACATCCATTTGTTTATCTGAGAACTTAGTTATATTTATCATTTTACTAGATAACACGCTCCATAAATTCCAGCTTCATTTCCTAAAGTTGCAATTTCAAAATTTGTATAACTTATAAAAGGTTTCACTAAAGCATAATAATGCTTCGTAATTTGCTTGACAATAAAATCACCGGCATTAGATATACCCCCACCAATTATAAAAATATCTGGATTAATAATATATGATACTTTAGCGAGAACTCTCGCTAAATACTCCATTGACTTATCAATAATCTCAATCGCCAGCTCATCTCCTGCTTTCGCAAAATCAATTACTTTTTTAGCACTAAAAAATTCAAATCTTCTCAGTTTTGAATCTTTGTCCTTCGTTCTTAAGTATTCCTTAGCGAGTCTCACAATCCCTGTGGCTGAAGCAACGGTCTCTAAACAACCCGTTTTTCCACAATTACAAGGAAGTTCAAAAATGTGGTCAATGTGAGTATGGCCAATTTCTCCTGCTACCCCGTTAATTCCATCAACAACTTCACCATTAATAATTACTCCACCACCAATACCTGTTCCCAAAGTAATCATAAAAGCATTCTTATAACCGCTAGCTACACCTTTAAAAATCTCACCTGCTGCAGCAAGATTTGCATCATTAGCAACTTTAATGATGATCTCTTCATCATTAATCAAATTTTTAAATTCACCAACAATATCAGTTAATCCCCAACCTAAATTAACGCAACTATAAACTAAATTCTTAGAAACAGGGCCAGGGACCCCAAAACCAATCCCGTGAATTTCGGATACATCCACTTGTTTTTTAACAAAGCCAGCAATTTCCGGTATAATAAACTTCCCAGAATTATTACGATTGGTTTTAATTGACCACATGTCTAACAGATTACCACCTAAACTAAACAAGCCAATCTTAATTGAAGTTCCACCGATATCAATACCAAAATTATATTTTCTCATGATATACCTCGTTTTACTAAAGAAAAAGTATCCGAACGGATACCAAATCAACAGATTATTTTTTCTCTTTGTGTACAGTTTGTTTTTGACACGTTGGACAGTATTTTTTTACTTCCATTTTATCAGGATGTGTCTTTTTGTTTTTAGTATGTTGATAATTTTCCGAATTACATTCAGTACATTTCAAAGTAAATTGAACTCTCATAAACTCTCCTCCATTCAATACTACTCTATTCTATAATTTATGAGGCAAAAAATCAAGCATTTTTCACTCCAATTGCAATAATTTTTATTCCTTAGGAAATGTGTCAACAAAATAGATAATCACTGGTTTATCTTGGACTTTTCCCCCTCGGCCCATAACGCGTCTTTCAATTATGGAATTGTCCTTTTTAATAAAAGCTACTTTTGCGATATTTGTGACTTCATCTAATTTAGCAAATTCTGATTTTATTCTTTCTTCGCTGTAACCATCGAGATACTCCCAAGAATACTTTCCAACTAACTCCTCTGACTCATAACCTAGAAGCTCATAGAACGCTTTATTCGCATCAATTATTTGATGATTTTGGTTAATAACGATTATTCCTATAAGTGACTTCTCAATTAAACTGTTCATCTCAAGTTCTTTTACCAATAAATCATCAACTTGTTTTTCCATACTTGTAATAATATTCATTGTCATAAAACCGGCAATAAAATCGCATTTCTTAGCCGGTGAGAAAAACAAGGTCACTAGAACAGAACCATTCAACGTTTTTACAGCTGTTTGGAATTCAAAAACATGGCCTTCTATCGCCTTAAGACAAACGATTTTGTTTAGACTGAGAGTTTGAAAGAGAGGTTCTTCAAGATAACTCTGAGATTCATTACCAAGAATTTTTGAAAATACCGAATTATGATAAATAATTTTACAGTCATAATCAAAAAAAACAACACCAGATTTGACGTTCTCTAATAAATAATTATATTGTTCCAGCATTTTTTCTTGGTCAATGGTATCAATTAACATGTAATCACCACCTAGAAACTTAAAAAAATTATATCATAGTTTTTTCATTTTGTAAAACAAAAATGTCACACTAAAAAATATAGCGTGACATCTATTCACTATTTTATAACTCTTACTCTATTAATCCCTAGAATATTTTCTAAAGTTGAAATAACTGAAAGTGGCACTGAAATACTGAAATCATATCCATAAAATGCATACTTTCCTCTAACCTTTGAAACTTTAGCGGATATTTTATCTTCATAAGGATAAAATGCTTTTGCTATTTCTCTAGCAATAGAAGGTTCATTGTTAGCTAGGATGATAAGTCTATTCTCAGCATGCATATAATCTAATTTAACATTAGGGTAATTAACAGAATTGATAATACTTCCATGCTCTACATATTCCATTAATTGTTTAGCTGCCATAATTGCACAATTTTCCTCTGACTCATCTGTGGAAGCTCCAAGATGAGGAAATGCAATGACATTAGGTAAATTAGCAACGAAATGACTAGGAAAATCTGTAACGTATTTCTTTAGAATACCGTTGTTTAAAGCAGTCTCTAATGCGGATTCATCTACTAATCCATCTCTGCTGAAATTAAGTAAAACAACTTGTGATTTTAACTTAGAGAATACCTCATCATTAAACATGCCTTTGGTACTATCTAATAATGGTAGATGTAAACTGATATAATCCGCAATTGGATAAGTTTCTTCTAAGTGGTTGTTTATCTCAACATTCGAATTCAGTAATGCTTTTGCTTCATCCGATATGTATGGATCATATCCAACTACTTTCATACCTAAATCATCACATGCATTAGCTACTTTTCCACCGATAGCCCCTAATCCGATAACTAATATTGTTTTACCTAATATTTCAGTACCTGCAAAAGCTTTTTTGGCTTTTTCAATAGTTTTTAAGATATCTTTATCATTTTTATTCTCTTTAACCCATTCTACTCCGCCAACTAAATCACGAGCAGTAAGTAACATCCCCGCAATAACTAACTCTTTTACTCCATTACTATTCGCTCCTGGGGTATTAAAAACGACAACGCCTTTATCAGCCATAGATTCTAGTGGAATATTGTTTACTCCAGCTCCAGCTCTTGCTACTGCTAGTAAATTTTCACTGATTGGATAATCATGCATATTAAAACTACGCACTAAAACAAGTTCTGCCTCTGGATTTGCTTCCATGATTTGATAATTATTACTAAAGACACTTAATCCTAACTCTGATATATTATTTAAACAACTAACTCTCATCTAAAATCTTCCTTTCAAAATCACTCATAAAATCAACTAAAGCTTTGACACTTTCAAATGGTAGAGCATTATAAATAGATGCTCTCATTCCACCAACACTACGATGTCCTTTAAGATTTACTAATCCAGCTTGATCAGCTTCTTTAATAAAACGAGTATTGATTTCCTCACTATCAGTGACAAAAGTCACATTCATTAATGATCGATCTTCTTTTGCTACGGTTCCTTTGAATAATTTAGAATTATCAAGATAATTGTATAAAAGATTAGCTTTTTCTAGATTTTTCTTATAGATTTCTTGAACCCCACCAAGTTTTAATAAATGTTTAAATACCAAACCACAGATATATATTCCATAGGTAGGTGGTGTATTATATAAAGATTCTTTATCTGAATGAATCTTATATTGTAACATTGTTGGTGTAAATTCTGGAACTTCATCAGTTAATAGATCTTCTCTAATAATAACTATAGTCGTACCAGCAGGTCCAATATTCTTTTGTGCACCAGCAAAAATCAAACCATATTTCGTAACATCAACTGGTTCTGATAATATACAAGAAGACATATCAGAAACCAAAATCTTACCATTAGTGTCCGGTAGTTTAGAGAACTTTGTTCCGTAAATCGTATTATTTTCACAAATATACACATAGTCGGAATTAGGATCAATCTCTAAATTATCTAAGTTAGGGATATAAGAAAAATTCTTATCTTCTGAACTAGCGATTTTATTGGCTTTTAAATATTTTGTTGCTTCTTTATATGCTTTTTTAGCCCATTGACCAGTAACAATATAATCTGCTACTTTGTTTTTCATCAAGTTTAAAGGAACCATTGCAAACTGCGTATGGCCTCCACCTTGAAGAAACAACACTTTATAGTTATCAGGAATATTCATTAACTCTCTTAGATCAGCTTCAGCTTCTTTGATAATCTTGTCAAAGACTTTTGACCGATGACTCATCTCCATTACTGACATCCCACTGTTTTGATAAACAAGCATCTCAGAAGCAGCTTGTTCTAAAACTTCAACTGGCAAAACTGCAGGCCCTGCAGAAAAATTATGTACTCTTTTCATATCAACACCCCTTTATAGTATTTTTTTACCTTCAAGATAATAACGTTTTTCTTCTGCTTCACCTAAAGAAAAAGATTTTCTTGGTAAAACTCCATTATCTCTTATATATGGTAATAACTTTTCTCTTTCTAGTGATGGCATTGTTATACCAACACATTCTTCATGATTCTTTAAAACCTTTTTCATACTATCCAACCCATGAACAAAATCAATTTCAACGAATTGGTTATTTTTTAAGTAGTCATCTAAGACATTTTGAATATCCCGTATAGCAATAAAAGGATTGTTTGATACTGATACTTTAAAAACTTCGTTATGGTAATAAACATCAAAATGTCCATCTCCAGTCAACTTGTTTTGTAATATCTTCACTAAATTTAAATCCGCATTAAACAATACTCGATGAATTGGCTCAAAAGTTAATCCTTCATCATAAAGACTTATTAACTCAACCAAAGCATATCTTGCTGGATGATTCTTTCTTTCTTCAACAGATAACTTTGGTTTTAATTTTTCCCAACATACTTTAGCTGCAGCTAAAGAGTGATTTCCATCACCAACTATAAGATTCAACTCGTTAGGAAGTCGATCAATCTTATCAATAATTGATTGAGTATCCTTAATAGTAAATCCGCGAATATGTCCACCATTCATATTTAATTTAAAATCATAAATTTTCTGATACTTTTTACGATTCTTATATAAGTTTGAAATAATCGACTCTTTACCATCATCTAGTAACACTAATACATGTGGTAATTCTATTGGGGCTTTCTCCCTAATATTAACTCTTGGTGGGATTCTTTCTGGAACTGTCATTTCCGTAGCAGCAATTTTCCCTTTTTTCCCAATTTCATACTCATAAGCCTCTAAATCTATAGCTAAAACTAGACCTAAACGCCTTTTAGCAAAAGGCGTTTGTCTTTCAACCAAGATGAAGGACTCATGTTCTTCAAACATATGATTTTTTAAATACAAATCCATATTATAATTAACTTTATCTATCTTATGTTTCATATCATGGTCTAAATATGCTTCAGGCAAAATCAAATGATAAGTCGATGGAACATTGTCAACATATGTCTTGACTCTATCCCAATATTCCGGCTCAGAAGTAAACTGATCACATGCAATTACTGCCCACTTCTCTTTATCAATTGATTCGACAGGCAATAATATTTTCGGTGTTACAACGATGCTCATTAAATGATACCTTGGTCCATTATCGCTCTATAAACTCTCATAAAGCCAGCGATATTAGCTCCAACAACTAGATTACGATGATCTGTATACTTTCTTGCTTCTGTATATGCTTTTTTGAATATTTCTGCCATAATAACCTGTAATTTTTCATCAACTTCTTCATAAGACCATGGATAATGCATTGCGTTTTGTGTCATTTCTAAACCTGAAACAGCAACCCCACCAGCGTTTGCAGCTTTTCCAGGTGCAAATAGGATATCTGCATGTTGTAAATATTTCGTTGCTTCAATTGTAGTAGGCATATTAGCGCCCTCAGCAACTAAGAAACATCCATTTTCTACTAAAGCTTGTGCAGCTTCTAACGGTAATTCATTTTGTGTAGCACATGGTAATGCTATATCACATGGAACATTCCAAATGTTAGTAGGATTGGAATCATAAGTAGCTGATGGACGATACTCTAAGTAATCTGTTGAAAACTCAGGTGCTCTTTCTGTTAACATCTTAACAATGTTTAAATCAAGACCATTCTCATCAACAACGAAACCATTAATATCTGATAATGCTATTACTTTAGCTCCTAGTTCTTGCGCCTTTAATGCTGCATGCATTCCAACTTTACCAGAACCAGAAATAATTACTCTTTTACCTTCTAATGTATCATTACGATACACTCGAAGCATCTCTCTAACAAAATAAAGTAACCCATGGCCAGTAGCTTCTTTTCTCACTAATGAACCCCCATATGTTAAACCTTTACCAGTTAAAACTCCTGTATTTTCATTCTTGATTTTACGATACATTCCATACATATAACCAATCTCTCTAAAACCAACACCAATATCTCCAGCTGGAACATCAGTATCCGGTCCTAAATGTCGATATAACTCTAACATAAAGTTTTGACAAAAACGCATTATTTCTGCATCTGAGTGTCCGCGAGGATTAAAGTCGGAACCACCCTTACCTCCACCCATAGGTAGACCAGTTAATGCATTTTTAAATGTCTGTTCAAAGCCAAGGAACTTAAGGATAGATTCATTCACAGATGGATGAAATCTTAAACCACCTTTATAAGGACCAATAGCAGAATTAAATTGAACTCTGTAGCCGCGGTTAACATTAACTTTACCTTGATCATCAACCCAAGTTACTCGAAATTTCACTATTCTTTCCGGTTCAATAATTCTTTCCATAATCCCAAATTTTTGGATATTTGGATCATTTTCAACAATAAAATTCATTGCTTCAAAAAACTCTTCAACAGCTTGAAGATACTCAGGTTGAGAACTATTTCTCTTTGTAGTAGTCTCAAATAACTCATTTAAATATTCACTAGTGTACAATTCTTTCGCCTCACTTTTATATTATTTCGATTATAAATCGATAGTCAACATTCGTAAAAAAAAGCACAGAAAATGCTAAAACACTTATAACTAGTCGCTATTACTTCAAAATAAAAAATTGACCAGTTATCAACACTATAGATTATACAATGAAAGCGCTTTTAAAACAAGAGTAAATTTCTTTTTTTTAGATATTTATTTTCTGATAAAAACTTAATAAAATAATTAACTTAAACGATAAAAAGCGAGAATAATCTCGCCTTTTAATTACTCAATAATTGTAATCCACCCATCAGGGTCAGGAATATCTCCACATTGGATGCCCATTAAAGTATCATATAGTTTCTTAGTAATGGGGCCCACCTCTGTTTCACTAAAAAACACATGTCTTTCTCCATGATAATCAATTCTTCCAATTGGAGTTATAACAGCTGCTGTACCACAAGCTCCAGCTTCCTTTAACTCATCCAAGTCTTTAATATATACATCTCGAACTTCTACTTTCATACCAAGATGTTTTTCGGCAATATGCATCAAACTCTTTTTAGTTATACTTGGTAAAATGCTTGATGAATTTGGAGTTACAAAAACATTGTCATGAGTGACACCAAAGAAATTCGCTGCGCCTACTTCGTCGATTCTTGTATGTGTTAATGGATCTAAATAGATACAATCAGCGTAACCAGCATCTTTTGCATTCTGATGACTCAGTAAACTTGCTGCATAATTACCACCAACTTTTACATCTCCAGTACCATTTGGTGCTGCTCGGTCTCGATCTGTTACAATGAAACTAACTGGTGATAGTCCTGTTTTAAAATAACTTCCTACTGGAGAACAAATCACTCCAAAAATATACTCTGGGGCAGGTCTTACACCTAAATTATCACCGACACCTATGATATATGGTCTAAGATATAACGAAGCACCATGTCCATATGGTGGAACTAAATCCTCATTAGCTATTACTACCTGCTTTATTGCATTGATAAACTTTTCTTTTGGTACTCTTGGCATTAAAACCCTATCACAAGAGTTTTGAAGTCTTTTTGCATTTTCATCCATTCTAAAAATTTGTACTTTACCATCTTTTCTTCGATAAGCTTTTAAACCCTCAAAAGCTTCTTGGCCATAATGTAAACAAGTTGAAAATGCGGAAATTGTTAATGTTGTTTCTGACCGTAATTTACCTTCGTCCCAGCTACCATCTTTAAAATATGAAATGTAGTTTGCATGGGTGTCTCTAACTTTGAAACCTAAATTCTTGTAATCAATTGCAGTCAAAATTTTACCTCCAATAATATTTAGACATCAACTATATTATAATCTATGTAAGCCCTTACTTCAACCCTTAATATTTTAAATTTATAATTTTATTAATTTAGGGATAATTTTGACATTCAAAATCTAAGTATAAAAATTATAATATTTTTTTAATATCGACACTATCGTGGTTTTCATATTTAATTACTTCACCTTCCCAAGTTCGAATCATAATGTAATCTTTTCCTTGAGATATGAGATATTGCGGTAAAATAGGGGTTTTCCCTTTGCCATTAGGTGCATTTACAATGTATGTTGGTATAGCCATTCCTGAAGTGTACCCACGTAGATGTTCCATAATTTCAATACCATCATGTACTGATGTATTGAAATGAGTTGTGCCTGTAACTTTTTTAGCATGAAATAAATAATATGGTCTTACTCTGATTTTTAGTAATTCTTGATTTAAACAACGCATGATAAACTTATCATTATTAATCCCATTGAGTAAAACTGCTTGATTACCTAAAGGAATTCCAGCATTGGCTAGACGTTCACACGCTCTCTTGCTTTCTAGTGTGATTTCCATTGGATGATTAAAATGAGTATTGATATATAACGGATGATATTTGCTTAGCATATTAACTAGCTTATCCGTGATACGTTGTGGCATCGTAACAGGTGTTCTTGTACCTATTCTAATATACTCAACGTGTTCTATCGCTTTTAATTGTTGCAATATCCATTCAATTGTTGCATTTGGTAAAGTAAGCGGGTCTCCACCCGTAATTAATACATCTCTTATCTCAATATTGTCTTTGATATAATCAATGGAGGTCTGAATTTCTTTTTTTGATTTTGCTCTGTCAGTTGAACCTATGTTTCTTCTTCTTTGACAATGACGACAATACATCGCACATTCATTGGTCACATTGATTATTAAACGATCCGGGTATCTTCTTGTAATGGCTCCACAAGGATTCGTGTATTCCTCTGCCATAGGATCCAAGTTATCAACTGAACTTTCTAGTTCTAAAATGGAAGGAATTGACATCAATTTGATTGGATCAAAACGATCACTTGGATTAATCAAGCTTAGATAATATGGAGATATTGCCCAACGAAAAACCTTAGATACTTTTTTTATATTGTCAAGTTCTTTATCACTAAAATCAAAAAAGTTTTGTAGTACATCAACATCTCTAATCCGGTTTCTAAGTTGCCATTTCCAGTCGTTCCAATCTGTTTTTGTAGCATTGAAATATTCGATTATTTTTGCTTTTCTTGCACTGATTGCCTCGCTTTGTTCTAAACCCTTAGGGATTAATGGTCTAACGCTTAAGTAATCATCAATTCGTTCTTTTAGTTGTTTTGCCCGAGCTAATGAAACTCTCCTTTTATTGTCCATATTATCACCTCTTTAATTTTATTATAACATATTTTAATCAAAATATTGTAATTGGGTCTAGTTAGGTCTATTAAACTTTAGACTTAACAATGAACTTATCGAATATATATAATATCTGAGGTAAGATAATTAAAACAAAAACTAAAGCCACAAAAGCTCCTAAAGCAATTAATAAGCCAATCTGAGAAATGGAAGAAATGGAAGAAATAAAGAAAATTGTTAATCCTGCAATGATAAATAGCATTGCAGATGTCACAATGGATGGAGTAGCCTGCAATGATGCATTTCTAATGCTTTCATCCTTTGTTTTCGTTTCTCTCTCTTCCATATATCTTTTTGAGAAAAGAATTGCATAATCAATGGTTGCTCCAAGAAGAATTGTTGTTACAATTAAGTATGCTAAGAAAATCAAATTTTGATCAAATAAATATAAAATACTCATGGATAAGAACACAGCTGTTTCTATAATCACAGTAAGAACCAAAGGAATCAGTAAATTCTTAAAACTAATAAAAATAATAATCACAACTGCAATAACCGCTACGATTAAAACAAGTGCAAAATCCGCAACGATAACATCTTTTAAATAATAAGAAACTGCTGTTTCACCAAGAATATATGTCTCTTGAAACCCTACATCATTTAATGTTTGTTGGATAACTTCAAAATTATTAAATGCTTCTTCAGATTCCGTATCGGTTCCCACCTTTACTTGTAAAAGGGCATAGTTTTCTGAATAAAAGTCTTGAACTAATTGATCTAAGATCATTGGATCAGAAATAACGCTTTTGTAATAAATTCCTGCATTTATATCTTCAACAAAATCTAGTTCTTCTAACTCTTGGTATAGTAATCCCTCCAGTTGATCAGATTTATTTACGATAATAATATAAGTATTACTCTTGCCAAAACTTTCCTCAATGTGTTGACTATCTTCGAAATAACTCGTTCCTTTCGCACCAGAAAAACTACTTACTCCATATGTGAAATTATCTTGTGTTTGTAAGATAATTAATGGTGTTATTATAATTAAAATGAAACCTAAAAAAACATATCGATACTTCTTAGCTGTTTCTGCAAAATTAGCAAACCAGGAGAAATTTATGAATTTTGCTTTGTTCTTCGTTTTATCAATCCATTTTGCAAAGTATTTGATTAGAACAGGTAAGAGAAACAGAGTACTTAATAAACTTATCATAATACCTTTAGCAAAAACAATTCCAATATCAATCCCAATAGTAAATTTCATTACTAATAGCGCTAGAAAACTCACGCCGGTGGTTAAAGCAGAAGCAATAATCGGTCTTTTTGTATGTTTTTTCGCCTGATTAATAGCTTCAGAAACATCTAAACCTAAAGAACGCTCATGGTGATAAGCGTTAAGCATAAAAATAATATAATCTAAAGATATCGCTAATTGTAAAGCTATTGCCATTGCTTGAGTTATAAAAGAAATCTCTGGTAAAAATGCATTAGTACCTAAGTTTATGATAATTGCAGCTCCTGCTACAATAACAAATAAGACTATATCAAAGATTGATTTACTAAGTAGTAATAAAATAATGATGATAATTGGAATGATTATTATAGTAATTGTTGTTGTTTCCTCAGTAATTGTATTTCTAGTAAAAATAGTACTTACAGCATCACCTTTCATATAATATTCATAATCATTATCACTCATAATCTGTTTTACTTCTTCTAAGCTCGCTTCCGTTCTTAAATCTGAATTATCTGTATCAAAAACAATCTGAAATAGAACTTCATTTTCGTTTACATAACTATTATAAGTTTCCAAAATCTCATTCCGATTGTCTTCAGGAAATACACTGGAAATTGCTAATAAAGCTTCAGGATAAGTTTTTCCGGAATTCATTTGAGATGCCAAAGCATCATCAAGCAAAGGTTGCATTGCTTGAGGTGTTTGGGATCTTATAATGGAATAGGTTAATGGATTTAAATAATCATCAACAAAAAGGACTTTAGCAACATTATCAATTAAAGTCAAGTCACCTTTAATACGAATTGCTTCTTGTATGTTATCTTCATTAAAAACTAAGTAAGCTACCGAAGAACTACCAAACTCTTGTTGATAAACATCCATACTCTCGCTAATCAAAGAGTCGTCTGGCAGATATTTTTCTAAGTTATAATTTATCTTAACTTGTGTAATAAAAATCCCAGAAACAATAACAAATATAACAAAACAAAAAAGTGTTATTTTGTTTTTCATAATAAGCCTCCCTTATTAATAAACGCTTGTTTATTTTAAATATACTCCTTTTTTGTGATACTTTTATGTCAAAAAACAAAAAATGAGCGATTATTTCTATCACTCACTTAAAATAATAACTTTCCCTGTAAAACCATCCACAATAAGATAGTCTTTATTGTTTATTTTCCTTACATCATTTCTTAAGCCAATTACTACAGGTATGTTTCTTGCTTTGGCAATTATGATTCCATGGGAATACAAAGAACCATTCCTTACAACGATTCCTTTTAGCAAATCGCTAGGATAATCATAAATCATTGTTGGTAAAAGATTATCACAAACTAAAATAAAATTCTTCTTTATTGATAAGATGTTTTGTTGGTTCTTTTTAGCTAATAATAACCTATCAAAAACATCTTCCACATCTAGTGCTTTTGAAGAAAAAATCTCTTCAGGCATTGAATGAAACATTTCAATATACTCATTCTTCACCAGATTAAGGACTTTAGTTAAAGAGTTTTCTTTTTTAAGTAAGTTATATATTTTCGCATTGACATCAGGATCATTCAAGATTAGTTCATGAGCAGTGAGTATTTCTTTCTCTTCTTGAAAATCACAATTTTCTATCAAGCTGTTTATTTCTTCAATTGCCAGATTTTTAATTTCCATAAAAAGTGTTTTAGCTTCTATTTCTGTTAATTGATCTTGATTATTTAATATGTCTCTTTTATGAATAACAGCAATTCCACTACCTTTGCTACTAGTAGCGCCTATTCCTTGAATACTTAACATAGAACACCTCAATCATTAATATTTTACCATATTTTCCGATTTAAAAGCATAATATACTAAAAAAATAAGAGTTAATATAGTATAATGTATATAGATATTCAATAGGAGATTTAAATGTATACAAGAGAAAAAACTAAGAAAATACAAGTAGGTAACCTTATAATTGGTGGGAGTAATACTGTAGTCATCCAATCTATGACGAACACTAAAACAAAAAATATCAAAGACACAGTAAAGCAAATCTTAGAATTAGAAGCTGTAGGCTGCCAAATTGTTAGAGTTGCTGTTTTAGATATGGAAGATGCTTTGGCCTTAAAAGAAATTAAAGCTCAAATTAATATTCCTTTAGTAGCAGACATTCATTTTGATTATCGTTTAGCTCTTCAAGCGATATCATCCGGGGTTGATAAAATTAGAATCAATCCAGGAAACATTGGTGATGATGTAAAAATAAAAGCTGTCGTTGAAGCAGCAAAAGCTAGAAATATTCCGATAAGAATTGGGATTAATTCTGGTTCAATCGAGAAACATATTCTTGAAGAATATACAAAACCAAGTCCTGAAGCAATGGTTGCTTCAGCTAAGTATCATGTTGAATTATTAGAAAAATTTGGATTTGACGATATTATTATTTCTTTAAAATCATCGAATGTTTTAGATACAATCAAAGCTAATGAACTAGCAGCTAAAGCTTTTATCTATCCCCTTCATATCGGTGTGACTGAAGCTGGTAGTGCTTTTAGTGGTACTATTTCTTCATCAATCGGCTTAGGTGTATTACTTAATCAGGGAATTGGTTCAACCATTCGAGTATCTCTTACGGCAAATCCAGTTGAAGAGATTAAGGTCGCTAAAGAGATTCTCGCTAATTTTAAACTTTATAAAAAACCCAAATTGATAAGTTGTCCAACTTGTGGTAGAATACAATATGATATGATACCAATAGTAAACGAAATAGAACCTTTTTTAGATAACATTAATAAAGAAATTACTATTGCAATTATGGGTTGTGTTGTTAATGGCCCAGGAGAAGCTAAAGAAGCTAATATTGCTGTTGCTGGTGGTATTAATGAAGCATTAATCTTTAAAGATGGTATCAGAGTTGCTAAAGTTAAACAAGACAAATTACTAGAAACACTTAAGAAAATGATTATTGATTATTAATATATTTATTTCTAATTTTGGTTTACAGGAGGCTTTTATGGTGCCTAAAAAAACAATAAATCCAGTTCTACTTATTCTAATCTTTTTCATTATAGTCATTGGAATATCATTAATATCAAATGACTATGCTCAAATAATACCTAATGGCAACCCAGAAAACTATAATGATGGTTGGGTTTTAGTTGAAGGTTCTTCCAGAACTGAATTGAATCAATTGCCTTTAGATTTAAATGAAGAGAAAAATGCCTTGGTGAAAATTGAAAATACTTTAAATGATGATTTCGAACAGTCTCAAGTATTATTGATTAGATCATCTCTTCAAGAAATAGAAGTTCGTATAGATGGAGATTTGATTTATGAGAAAAGTTTTAGTAATACGACTACTAAAACTTATGCTAGCCTATGGCACTTAGTTACCATTCCTGAAGATAGTTCTGGAAGTACAATTGAAATAACCTATACTACTCCATTTAAATCTATGTCAGGAGTAATCAATTCGCTTCACTATGGTACAGAGGCAGAGATTAAAGACTTTCTGTTTGAAGAGTATGGTTTTCGCTTAATAATTTCGATGTTTGTCTTCTTGGTAAGTTTAATTATGCTTGTTACTAGTTGTTTGTTCTTTAAAAAGCAAAACTCACAAAATGGCTATCTAGCTTTATTTGGAATGTTTCTATCTATATGGATTTTCGCCGAAACAAGATTGGTTCAATTCTTCAGTTCTAACACATTCTTTATTGGAAGTATTGCTTACCTTTCTCTAGCTTTAATGCCAATTCCTATCATCATTTATATAAAATTGTATTTATCAAAAGACAATCAAAAATTCTTTGAGTTCTTTTGTGTAGCTTCTGCTTTAAATTTTTTATTAATTCTTATACTTGAACTTACTGGAATATTAAGATTTTTCCAAACAGTAGTATTTTCACAAACGATTATCTTCTCTGGATTAATGATTACCCTAGTGTTGCTATATCGACAATATCTCAAATACCAAGAAAAGAAAGTAAAATCATTTTTAATCGCCTTTTCATTTCTCTTTGTTTTTGTATCACTAGAAATGATTAATTTTCTAATTGGTAATTTTGAGTTGACATCAATATTCGCATTAATTGGTTTAGCTTCCATAATCGCTACCATGTTTTTCTTCTATTTATTATACTTGATTAAGCGTTTAAAACTTAGTTATGAAAAAGAAATCTATGAAAAACTAGCTTATACAGATCAATTAACTGAAGCTAAAAATCGGTTTGCTTTTGAGGAAGATTTGGAAGAATTGTTTTTAAAGGACAAGAAGGACTTCCGCTTAGTCTATTTAGATTTTGATGATTTAAAGAGAATTAATGATACCTATGGTCATCTGGAAGGTGATAAGATTTTACAAGCAGGTTATAAAATAATGGATAGATCATTTGGCAATAATGGGACCTGCTACCGGGTTGGTGGCGATGAGTTTGCTTGTGTTATTGAAACTGCAGACGAAGTTCTCTACGAAAAACTTCTAATAGATTTTAAAACTAGATTAAGAGATTTTAATGATAGTAATGAATACCAAATTACAATCTCATTAGGCAGCACTCTGTTTGATAGCAATGCTGATTTAAAACCGAGTGATATGATAAAAAGAGCTGATGAGAATATGTATAAAGATAAGAGCGAAAAGAAATCGGTTCGATTTTCTTCATAAATACTATATAAGAAAAAGCCTTCTTAGGAAATCCTAAAAAGGCTTTTTATATATTATAGTATCTAAAAAATCACGGCGAATACATTAATAATGTATTTCAAAATATTATTATCGTAAAGCCATTTTGATAACCTAAAATTATCACTTTGCAGTTGCATATCTACCTGTAAGAAATCTCCAATAGCATTGTTAACCGCTGGTACTGTGATTACTAAACCAAGCATAAACAATAAAATGAAAATAAGTGCTGAAATTTTAAACAAGCCGAAGATAGCACCTAAGAATTTATCAATTTGCTTGATAATAGGTATTGATGTTATCATTTTCGCTAATATCTTTAACAAAAAGAATACAATCATTGATCCAAAGAATAATACTAAGAAAGCAAAGAATAACAAGACTAAAGACTTTACTAAAGGTGTTATTACCTCTAAAATAGATTGCATCGCTTCTTCTGTACTTATCGAATTAACAATCCAATCAACAATAAAATCAGGTAATGACATTCCCTCAAATGCTGCACGAATATTAGTCTCAGTAGCTGCAATATCCGCTGAAGAGATTCTTTCTAACATATATGCATCAATCTTTTCCGCTATGGATTCCCCAAACCAATTATCTAATACCTTTGAAAATGGTCTAGCTAATAAGATTGAAGCAATAAGCCCAAAAATACTAGAAGCAAAATCTACTATTTTAAGTAAAAATCCGCTCTTCCATCCTAAAACAATAAATAAAATTACTGATAATACAATAACAACATCGATTATCCCAAACAAATTAAATATATTCATTTCCTCAACCCCTATTACTTACATATTCTAAATAATCCTTATAAGAGAAAATCATCATCTTCGCTGCAAAAACTTCATCTGTTCTTCTTATTGGAGTTTTTGTTGGTGCGTGTTTTAACTTATCTGGATTTTCTTTAGCTTCAATTGCAATTTTATGCATAACATTTATGAAATCATCTATGGTTTCTTTTGATTCTGTTTCAGTAGGCTCAATCATGATTGCTTGTGGAAATAGAAGTGGGAAGTATATTGTTGGTGCATGCATCCCAAAATCTAGCAGTCTTTTAGCGATATCAAGTGTCCTAACATCTGTTTCTTTATTAATTAGTCCATTAAAAACAACTTCATGCATACAATAACCTTTAATCGGTAAGTCATAAGCTGTTTTTAAAGCATTGCTGATATAATTAGCGTTTAAAGTCGAATAACCACCAATTAGCTTTAAGTTTTCTTTGCCAAGTGTTCTTATATAAGTATAAGCTCTTAAAGCTATCATATAATTACCAAAATAATTGGATATCTGACCAATAGCATCTCCGCTAGTTTCTAAATAGTAATCATCAGCCATTTTTTTAACTCTTGGATTTGGCAAGTACTTCCGCAAAATTTCCGTAACTCCTACAGGACCTGACCCAGGGCCACCACCACCATGTGGGGTTGAGAAGGTTTTATGCAAGTTGATATGCATTACATCAAATCCCATATCTCCCGGTCTTGCTTTACCTAATAAAGCGTTTAAATTTGCACCATCATAATACATTAAGCCACCAGCTTCATGAACTAATTTGGTAATCTCACATATATCATTTTCAAAGATTCCTAAAGTATTAGGGTTTGTTAACATCATACCTGCAACTTCATCATCCAAAACGGCTTTTAGACTTTCTATATCTACTCGCCCTAACTCATTAGACTTAATCTCAACAACATCCATTCCACAAACTGATGTTGACGCTGGATTAGTTCCATGAGCTGAATCTGGTATGATAATTTTCTTGCGTTTAAAATCTTGACGGTCCTCATGATAAGCTTTTATAATCATTAATCCAACTAATTCACCATGTGCACCAGCATATGGATTTAAAGAAAACTCTGCTAAGCCAGAGACTTCTGAAAGGTATTCTTGCAAATTATAGTAAACCTCAAGAGCACCTTTAATTGTGGATACGGGCTGTAATGGATGAAGATTCTTAAAAGCACGATTTGAAGCCATTTCCTCATTTATTTTCGGATTATATTTCATTGTACAAGATCCTAAAGGATAGAAGCCATTCTCAACACCAAAGTTCTTGTTCGATATATTCGTAAAATGTCTTAAAACATCTAGTTCTGATACTTCCGGTAAAAGCAAATCATCTTGTCTTAATAGACTAGAGTCTAAATCAGAATAGTTATATTGAGTCAGCACTTCTTTAGGTAAAGAATAACCGACTCTATCTTTATTGGATAACTCAAATATCATTCTATTATAATTAATCATGATAATCCCTCCAATACTTTTACAAGATTATCAATTTCTGATTTTGTGCGTTTTTCAGTTACTGAGAAATTGATTAGATTCTCATATTCTTCACCAAAAACATCGAGACTAACACCACCAAACATCCCTTTTTCTAATAAAGCAGTTTGGATTGTTTCTTTAGAAATAGTAGTTTCCAAAGTAAATTCTTTTAAGAATGGTTTTTTAAATGGATCAGAAAAAAGCCCTAATGAAAGTAACTTATCATAAAGATAATGAGCTCCTTGGTATGACAAATTGTTTACTTTCCTCAAACCATTTTTACCCATAAGAGATAAATAAACTGTAACAAATAAAGCAAGAAGTGATTGATTTGAGCATATATTACTATTTGCTTTTGATCTTCTAATATGTTGTTCTCTTGCTTGAAGAGTTAAAACAAATGCTCTATTGCCTTCAAGATCGTGTGTATATCCACATATTCTACCTGGCATTTTTCTTACGTATTTCTTTTCAGTAGCTAGATAGCCTAAAGTTGGTCCACCAAAAGCGACAGGCATTCCAAGGCTTTGGCAATCACCACAAGCAATGTCGGCTCCTTCTTCTTTTGGAGATTTTAAAATTCCTAAGGTTGAAATATCAGAATTTAGGATAAATAATGATTTATTTTCCTTAATCAATTCAGAAAAGCCAGTATAGTCTTCAATCAAACCAAAAAAGTTTGGCTTTTGAACAATTACACCAGCAACATCTTTATCCAATTTTTCTTTTAAACCTTCTAGATTGATAACCCCGTCAAAAGACTCGATGAAATCCCATTCTATTTCCTTGAACTTAAGATATGTTTTTATAACATTAATCGTATTAGGATTCAAAGTTCTAGAGATTAATATTTTATTTCTCTTAGTTATAGCTTGGGCCATAAAACAAGCCTCAGCACTAGCTGTTGTCCCATCATACATTGAAGCATTCGATACTTCTAGTCCTGTAAGGGTCTGAATCATTGATTGATACTCAAAAATATATTGTAAAGTTCCTTGAGAAATCTCTGGTTGATACGGTGTATATGATGTCATAAACTCTTGTCTTGAAGTAATTGCATCTATTACAGCCGGTTGATAATGATCATATAGTCCCAGTCCGGAAAATAAGATTAATTCTTGATTTTTCTTGCTTAGTTCAGAAAAATGATTTCTCAACTCGCTCTCAGACATACTTTCAGGAATATCATAATCACCATCAAAAATCACACTCTGAGGTATATCCTTAAACAATTCATCTATTGATTTCACATTCATACTTTCTAACATTAAATCAATATCTGCCTTTGTATGAGGAAAATATTTAAACAACTACTTCACCTACTTAATAAATTCTTGATATTCTTCGGAATTCATTAACCCTTCAAGCTCATCCGTATTCTCTAGCTTAACTTTTAATAACCAATTTTCATAAGGGTCTTGATTAAGAAGTTCCGGTTCTCCAATTAAATCCTCATTTATTTCCAAAATTTCTCCAGATACAGGAGCAATCAAGTCTGAAGCTGCTTTCACTGATTCAACTGCACCAAACTCTTCCTCTTGACTTATACTATCTCCTGCTTCTGGTAAATCGACAAAAACTACATCTCCTAATTCAGATTGTGCAAAATCAGTAATACCTACTAAAACTTCATCATTTTCTAGCTTTTTCACCCATTCATGACTTTTTGAATAATAAAGCCCTTCTACTAATTTACTCATAACATAACCCCTTTCGATTTATTTATTATATTTTTTATTTAAAAACTTTTTGTCTCTAACAATTCCTGGTATCATCTTATTTCTAACTTTCACAAATATATTCGTGTTCTTTTTGGTATATGGTCGGTTTATCATTGCTAATGCAATTGGTTTTTCTAACGATATACTTAAATAACCTGTAGTAATATAGCCAATTTCTTCATCTTCATAAAAAACAGGGTAACCTTCTCGAGGTATTGATTTTTCTGTTAACTCAATCCCTACTATTCTTCTAGTCAAGTTATCGTGTTGTTCTAATAAAGCTTCTTTACCAATGAAGTTTTCCTCTGAATCCAATTTCACAAAAAACTTTAAACCAGCTTCTAAAGGTGTAATTTCTTGAGATATTTCGTGCCCATATAAAGGCAAGGCTGCTTCAAATCTCAAGGTATCTCTTGCACCTAACCCACAAGCAGTAACTGAAGCGTTATATAGTTTTGTCCAAATGTCACTAATAGCTCGATCATCTGCATATATCTCAAACCCATCCTCACCAGTGTATCCAGTCCTTGAGATTAGCAAATGATAGTCTTCATAGATATAATTTCCAAAATGGAAAAACTTTAGATTTTCTAAATCAATATCTAGAACCATTTTAATAATATTTTGTGCTTCAGGACCTTGAACAGCAATTTCTTGATAATCATCACTTACATTTTGAATTAAAACATCAAAACGTTCACTTTGTTCGACAATCCAAGTATAATCTTTACCAACATTATTAGCATTAACTACTAAAAAAAACTCATAATCACTTACTTTATATACTAGTAAATCATCAACAACGGTTCCATTTTCATAAAGCATCATTCCATATGCTACTTGCCCATCATCTAAATCAGCTACTTTATTTGTAAAAATATACTCAACAAAAGCTAAAGCATCTTCCCCTTTAACAATAATTTCACCCATATGACTGACATCAAACATTCCCACATTATTTCTTACAGCTAAATGCTCAGTTTTAATACTATCATAAAGAATTGGCATATCAAATCCAGCAAATTCTTCCATTTTCGCACCTAGTTGAACATGTTTTTCATGTAAACATGTTTTCCTTAAATCTTCCATGTTTCACCTCGAAATAATTATAACATAAATTATAGTTTTAGAATAATATTTGTAAAAAATCTTCATTGCTTATATTATAGATATAATCATTAATATTTATCTTACTTAACACTTCAATAAAAGCAGATTTTGTGAATTCAACATTCTTAAAATTATTTAAAAATTCGTCTTCATCACCAATTAGAAAATAATCACCTAGCATATTAAGCTTCTTAACAATGTTATTCTTAAGTTCTAGCGAAACTTCAATAACTCCAGCCTCAACTCTACCTTTTTTCTTCAAGGTATAGTTAGGGTTTTTACCATAGATAAAATCATCTTTTAAATAACTTTCTTCAATCTTTGAGATTTCCAACATATCATTAGTTGTCAAGATAATTTCTTCATCACATAGATTATCTCTTATGTACTTCTTAAAATCTTCTATTGAAATATCTAGATGGTCTTTAATATTGGTGACTCTTTTTCTAACCGAGTCAATACCTTTGGAAACCAATTTTTCATTGTCTGGTGTAATAGCTTTTACCATCACACTTAAATCCGTGTTATAAAGCATTGTTCCATGAACAATCGATTTTGAATTAACTTGATAAAAAGCATTTCCTGATACTTTTAATCCGTCAATTAGAATATCATTTCTTCCAGAAAAATAAGCATTTAAACCTAACCCTTTTAAAAGTTCAACCACTTTATTAAGATAAGTTTTAAAAACAAAGTCCTTATTAAAATTTGGGGTAATAAAAGAAAACATTATATTAGAAAAATCGGCATAAACACAACCACCACCAGATTTTCTGCGATAATATTGGATATTATTCTCCTTAACATATTTCATATTAACTTCATTTTCGATAAGTTGGTTTCTCCCAAAAATTACAGTAGGAATTACTTGCCACATAAAGAAGTACTCATCATCTGGATATTGCCTTGCAAGAAATTCTTCAGTAGCTAAATAAAAGCTTAATCTTTGTATCTCATCACTCGGGTAACTTACATATTTCATAAAAATTTTCCTTTCATTAAAAAGAGAGAATTCAATCTCTCTTGATAAATTCTTTAATCCTTTCAGCTTGTAGTTCAGCTAGAAATTCTGTGAATGGTTCAATCTTTTTATTGATTTTATATTCATCTATATTGTGAAAATAGTCATCTCGTTCTTCTTTGGTGATTGAAATCGGTAAATAACCATCTAGTTCTAATTGATAATTCAATAACAGTCTAGCTAATCTACCGTTCGCATCCATAAAAGGATATATCTTAAGTAATTGGAGATGTGCGAAAGCTGCTTTTTTTAATCCCTTTAGACTCGGATCATTAAGTTCATGAAAATAAGCATCCATCTTTTTAAATATCTTTAGATAAGTCGGTGGTACGTGTTTCGCACCTAAAATGAACAAATCTCTAGTTCGATAAACACCACCAGTAATAATACCTTCAACTAGGACTTGGTGTAAATCTTTTACTATGTTTTCGTCAAATTCAATTCCTTTTTGTGCTAGTCGATGAACCATATTAACCGCATGGTAGTTATTTATAATTGCCTGTCTTCGATTAGCATTTTTGTCTGGAAATTCTCTTGAATGATCCTCCAACAAGAAACAAACATCTTCAAAAGTAAAATCATCGTTATCAAAACTTGTAGACTCATAAATATAACGTTTATCAAATTCTTCAGTAATCTGATCTAACTCTGATTTTGATAGAGTTTTTTTCTTGTTGATTAATTCCTGTTTAAGAGCTTCTACCTCTTCTAATTTCATATTTAATCACCTCATTTTAATAATATCACAGAAAGCCTTTTCATTCAATTGCTTTGCTAAAAAATAAAGAAAAAAAAGCAACTTTAAAAAAGTTGCTTAAGCATTAAAATTATTATATGCTGTTTTAACTATACTATAAATTACATCCTTTGGAATATCGCCATAGTTATTTGCTTTAAACCAAAGTTCATCTCTAGTTGATTTGTTTTTCGAAATTGTTGGATATTTGATAATCAATCTAATACCTTGTTCTAAATCATATTTAAATGCTAAACGGTAGTAATTACCAAAATTCATGAGCACTAAGAAAGGTTTGCGATCAACATAAAATGTAATTCGATCATCATCTAACTTCGTTACAACTTGTGGAAGTTCTCTAATATAGGCTACTAATTCATCAAAACTAGGATCTAATGGTTTAAACATCTTCGGTTTTTCAATGTAATATTCAATTGAGTTAGCTTGATTACTTTGATTAGATGTTTTTGAGAACTCAGGATCTACTTCTACATCTTCATATACAATATTAGTTGGATCAATACTATCTTGTGAAGATACAATTGTTTGTTCCTTTGATACTATCATAGTTTTACGGTTATCAGCTTGACTTACTTGATGTTGACTAACATTACCTTTTCTAGGACTAGTTCGTTTTTCTTGTTTAATCTCATCAATTTCGGTTTCCAATAATTCCTCTTCTTCACTACGTTTATCTCTAACTTTTGTAACAATTAGAAATACAACATACAACACAATGAATAGAGGTACAGCAAGAATCATATATCTAGCTGACATAGTACCGTAATTTGTAACTCGGTATGTCTTATACCAATAAGCTATAGCACCAGAGACAGCAGCTAATTCAAATAGGAAAATGAATCTAAAGACTCTTCCACCATTTTTAGTTTTCTTAAAAGTAGCTATCAGCATTGTTCCGAAAACCAAAAGATTGATTATCGCTAATCCAAAGATTGCGACTGTTAATAATTTAGTTGTTGTTGCTCCTTGAGCATAAACGTAATAAGATAAATAAGCTGTGTAGGCTGCATTAGCTAATGCAAATCCATAAAGTGGTAAAACCGCTGTGTTTCTTGATACATTCTTGACATGACCATAATTTTTATACTCTTTATTACTAACTAATAGAAATATTAAACTTACAATTAATGCAAAAGCACCAATTCCACCTTTAATCATTATCTCATTATCTGTTAATATTGTAATGCCTAATCCCCATTGGGATAAATCATTCCAAGGTACAGCAACAAGACTAACTAATAGCACTGAAATTAGCAATAGAAAATTTCCGAAAAACTTTTTCATAGATTCACCTCTCATCATATATTAAAATTATATAACTAATAGCTATTTATGTCAATAAACTAACCATTTTTATATTTTTTTCTTATATTTTTATAATATGCGACATCAATAGGCTTTCATACGCATAAATATCAAACTTTTTTTTATTATTATTTTTTCAAGCATTCTTAAACATCACAGAGTAAAATAAATACTTTTCTGACAACTTAATTTAAGGTAGGACAATTTTTGACATAAAATTGTCGCGAATTAACATATTTTTGTTTTTTTAAATAAAAATAGTTGCTAAAAGATATAGGATTATTTATAATAAAGTATATTTATCTTATGTTTACTACATGTTAAGCAACATGGTGACTATTCATTAAAAAAAGGAGGTTAGACGATGCAAGTATTAAAAGAAAGTGTTAGAAATGCGATAGTTGAAGGTGCAATATTAGAGTTTTTTGATTATGGATATCAAAATGCTAATATGAGAAGAATAGCTGATAAAGCTAATATTACAGTAGGGAACATTTATCGTTACTATAGAAATAAAGAAACACTATTCAAAGAAATATTATTACCTGCAGAAAGAGCTATTGATGATTTAGAAAGCTTTGACAAAGAATTAAACATTACTGCTATTAAAACTGTGGATGACGTAAATCAACTAGTCACATATGTTATGAATGTATTAAAACCTTATACAAGAGAAATCTACATCATGACTTTAGATTCTTCTGGCGCGCATTATCTAAAAATCAAAACTCAATTAGAAAACCTTATTATCAATAAGGTAAATCACTACTACCCTAAAAAGTTTGATAAATATCTATTAAAAGTTTTAGCAACAAGTTTTGTTTTAGCTATATTCGCTGTATTTAGAGACAATATCAATAATATTAGAAGAATTCAAGAAATGGTTAATCAACTAATAGTATTCTTCTTCAGAGATATTGATAATAGATTATTTTAATCAAAAAACATTAAAAACAAGTGGAGTTTAAAAAAACCCCACTTTTTTTTACATTTTTTCTAATTTAAGAACATCCGTTTTTCCAATAGCTGTTTTTGGTAATTCTTTAAGTTCTACAATATCCTTAGGAACAGCATAAGCCCCAAGATTTCGCTTGATAATATCTTTGATTTTTTCATCCGATATCTTTGCCTTGTTTTGATTCCAGACGATAAATAACTTGACCATATTACCCTTCAACTCATCTTCAACACCGATTGCGGCAACTTCACTAACGCTTTCCAAACTCATTAACAAATTCTCGATTTCAGCAGGTAAAACAGGAATGCCTGAGACCTTAATTATCCTTTTTAACCTTTGTTTAAAGTGAACATAACCAGCCTCATCTATGAACCCTAAATCACCAGTAAAAACCCATTTGGTTTTCCCTTTTTTAAATATGGTTGCTTTGGTCGCTTCTGGATCATTTAAATAACCATTCATTACTGTTGGCCCCGATACAACTATCTCTCCATCCGAATTAGCTGGTAAAAACTCCTTTGTTTCATGATTAACTATAGCCATTTTAATACCAGGTAATGCTTTTCCTACCGATTTTTGAACATGGTCTTTTAAGGTGTTAACTGAGCAGACTGTTACAACTTCTGTTAAGCCATAACCTTCTAATAACCGTGCATTTGATCCAACTGTTTCCATTGCTTTATCAAAACGATTCTTCAAATCAATCGCTACATAATCGCCACCTACATAAGCTTGGTCTAGATTTTTAATCAATGGATGAGAAAAATCTGGATGTCTTAATAAGGCTTCAAAAAGTGAAGGTACACCAATAACATAATTAATCTGATTTGCTTTAATTAGATTTACTGCTTTGTCTGCCTCAAACTTTGGCATTAAAGTATTAACACCTCCAAATCTTAACATTCCATGGATTCCCATACACAAACCAAAACCATGAAACATTGGTAAAACAGCTAACATATGTTTATTAGCAAAATCTTCACAACCCATTACATAAGAAGTTAAGCCAGCTAAATAATTAATTGAATAATGAGAAAGCTCGATAGTTTTAGGTTGCCCAGAAGTTCCACCGCTGTGAAGATAAGTCGCAGTAGCCAACGGATCTATTTCTGCAGCTTGAGTCCTTGGTTTTTCTTTATATAAAGTTTTAAAGTTTAAAACAGATTCACTATATTTAATATTTCTTAATTTTTTAAAGTTTAATAAACTATAGCCTATTTTCTTAACAAAACCAAAATCTAATACTGGAGAAACCAAAATTATTTTTATACCTTCCACTAATAAGGACTTATAATGTTCAAAAAACGTATCCATTACTAATAAAACCTTACTATTTGTTTCTTTCATGAATTTCTTCATCTGTACTACTGGTGTAACTGGATGTACCATATGGCCAATGATTCCTAGCTTATTTGTTGCATAAAATGCGTAAACAGCTTCAAAAACATTCGGTAAAGCCATAGTAACAACATCGCCTTTACCAAGACCCATAGCGTGAAATCCATTCGCTACCTTATCAATTTTTTCAATTAACTCTTGATAGGTTACATATTTCCCCATAAACAACAAAGCATTTCTATCTGGAAATTGCTTTTTTGTTTCTAACACCGCATGATATAAACTAATATTAGCTTGCATAATAACCTCCTATATTCTGTATCCAAAAATATATCCAATTAAATAAATCAAAGCAATTAAAACGATTTGATGTGTAACGAAAATTATCAGTGATTTTCTTCCAGCAATCATAAAGATATTTTTCTCAGAAATATTAACCTGAGGAATTAAGCTATTCTTGTAATTATAGAACTGCTTGCCTATAACTGTACCTAAAAGAATTATCCCTAAATACGGTACTAGTCCAAAATAATCTGCACCATAGCCTTTTAATCCAATCATAATCTCAGGTAATCTTGAGAAACTAAATTCTGGCAAATAACTAATGGACCAAAATCTAAAAGATATACCATATGCTATAATCGCAAAAGCGATAAGCATTATTACTATCTCACTTTTAATATATCTCCTGATTACATATGTAATCAAAATAGATACGGCATATAGATGTATTATCCCAAAAACGATCAATGCATCAAAAGATAAGGTTTCTTCGACTATAAAGGTAATGAGTGTGATTATCATTGCTACAACTGTTAATTTTAACCCACGAGATAAGTTACTTTTACTGAAAGTGAAACTGATTCCTGACACAAGCATAAAAATTGAGAGAAACACAAAATGGCCAAAAAATCGTAGTTCTGAATGCCAGTACATGTTTCCAAACTCTTTTAACCAATTAAAAACTTCATTATCTACTTGATCAAAATTCCCAAAAAACATTCTCAAGCTTTTAAAGTCATACATCAAGTGGTCAAAAATCATCATTATGATCGCAAAACCCCTTAGAAAATCTAATTCCCAAATTCTTTTTTTCATAGTGTTTATACCTCATCAATTCCATAATTATTATATCATTAAACTAAATATATTTTCATTAAAAAGAAAAAAAATCCAATAAAACCAAAGATTCACTCGTATATATATTAAGAAAAAGCCTTCACAATCTTTTTTTTATGATATAATTTACTCGAGGTGAAGCTATGGAAATCAACTACGAAGATTATATCGATAAATTAATCAATAAAGACGACGAAGCTTTTCGTGTAATTTACGAAAACACTAAAAAAGGTGTGTTTTCGATGATTATTTCTATAGTTAAAAATAAAGCAGCTACAGAAGACCTTATGCAAGATACTTATATTAAGATGATTGAAAAAATTCATCAATATAAACGCGGTAGAAACTTTAATGCTTGGCTTATCCAAATCGCTAAGAATACTGCTCTAGATTACTATCGAAAATATAATACAGAAACTCTATACGATCCAATAGAACAATCATATATTCATGATAGCCTTAAAACCGATGAGAAAACATACGATGTTTTGGATCTGGTAAAACCACTATCGCAAATAGAGAAGCAAATAGTATTGCTACATAGTGTAGACGACATGAAATTTAAAGATATCGCAAAAATAGTTAAGAAACCCCTAGGTACAGTACTATGGATTTACAATAAAGCTATGAAAGAATTAAAAGAATATTTAACAGTGGAGGTGAAAAAATGAAACGAGAAGAAATCAAAGCAAGACTTAAAGAATCGGTTACAAATGAGATTCCTGATATCTATTCAAGAATTCATCTAAAAAACATCGATATCGAACCAAAAAGACAAAAACAATTTTCCTTTAATTTTAACAAAGTATTTAAAGTATTACTTACTTCAATTGTTCTATTTGTCACAAGTTTCTTTGTATATAATCTCGCTTTAGCTCCTAGCAATACTACGAATACTCCACTAGAAAGTGATATCCAATTAATCGGGTTTCAAACCATCTCAGCCGCTACTATCCTTGATAAGACCATTGTTGAAGATTTATCAAGCAAAGAAATGATTTATATCCAAACTCTTAGTGAAACTGAAACTACTGTTGAAGACTATTTTACCGATATCAATCCTTTCTTAAGTATGATGGAAACCATTATTAATAATGATAATAATATTGATTATAATGAGGTCGATTCAGATAATCCAGATTATCAAAAACAAATCATATATTCTGGTCTTGATTTGGCAAAAAAACCTTTAAACTTTAAGATATACTACAATCAAACAGATACAATTTTAACTGGAATTATCATGATTAGAGAAAGAACCTATAATTTTACTCAAACTAATGAAAACATTCAAATTAATTTAGATAACGATAATTATATCTCTGTAACGAATGATTCTAGTGAGCTTCAACAAAAATTTACCTATAGATTATTTAAAGATGATAGTTTATTCCTTGAAAACACGTTAGAAGTCTTTAGGGTTCAAAGAAGTATCCGAGCAAGAACTATCATCAATAAAAATGGTTTATCTATTAATTTACTCGTCCAAAGAAACGAAAAAAACAATCTAGACGAATTAGAAATTGAATATGAAATTGATGATAATCAAAGAAATATTCGTGGTAATTTTAGAGTTAACTTAGAGTTATTGCCAGATTCTAGTGAGTATGCTTATCGCTATATCTTACCAGAAAAAGATGTGAATATGCCAAGAGGTAATATGGGTAATAACAGTAATAATCCTCATAACACCGAAAATGAGGATAATTCTACTACTACTCAAGATGCTCCAGGAAAAAGATTTTAAAAAAAACCCAATAAAAACTGATTCTCGTTCGTATATGTAGTATAAAGACATAGGAGGAATATGTTATGAAAAAATTAGTTTTATTTGTTTTAGCAATGAGTTTAGGTTTTATGTTTATCAGCTGTGATCAACAAGAAGACACTGTCATTGAAACAAACGAACAATTATTTACACTTCAAGCTTTATCATCTACTTCTTTACTAGATTATAATCAAGCAACAGTAGTTGAAACAAACTATCTACCTTTAGCAAATAAAGGCGAAGCTCAGCCACGAATCACACAAGAAGTTGAAGATATTGACTATTATGTTGAAATGATGGAAGTTTTTCTTGGAGATGACAATTTAGAAGTTGTACAAGAAGAATCTGATAGAGAAGAATATAGTTTTAAAACTACTTATTCGTCAATTAATCTATTAGGAGAAACAGTTAGTTATGTATTATATTACAATGAGTTTGAATTTGAAGAAGTTCCAGAAACAGAAATGAATACAAATTCAGAAAACACTGAAGGAAATGCACGGAGAGAATTTCATTTCAATGATGAAGATGACCATTTGGCTGTTCAAGGAATTGAAGGAATTCTAATCTATGGAGAAACAACTTATAATATCGAAGGTAAGAAAATCATTAATGATCAAGTAGAAATCTTTAGACTAAGATCATTCGTCGATAGTGACAATTATGTTGTAGTGAATTATATGACTGATGTTGAAGACGATGGTAAAGAAAAATTCTTTTTCAAATTAGTTGAAGATGGAACAATTGTAAGAGAATCAAAAGTCATGATTTTCACAAGAGACAATCATGTTCATGCAAGACTTGAAATGACTGAAGATGGTAACTACGGAAGATATTTATTTAACATCAGAACCGAAGATAATACCCAATATATCAATATCAACTATGAAGTAAGATACCTTGACGAAGTTACAGAAAAAGGTAATATTAAATTGGTAGCTGAAACTGACATTGATACTGGAGATGTAATTTATACTTTTAAAGTTAGACCAGATCGTAGTCAAAATGAATATGAAGAAACAAGAAGACATCAAACAAGACCCAATCTACCAATGATGAACAACAGATAATGTGTAAAAATGAAAAATACAGTTAAAAAAAACTGTATTTTTTTTTGATTTATGATATAATATTTTCTACACTTATGGAGGCTTCTATGAAAAAATTGATGATGTTTTTAAGTATTTTCACTGTATTCCTAACTTTAATTTCCTGTGATTTTTTAACTAGTAGTTCAAGCACTACAAGCACTACTGTTTCTACTAGTTCTATTGATATTAGTAGCAGTACTACTCTATCAGAAAACCCTATATCAACCACAAGTTCTAACACTTCACCCATTAATACAACTACAACAGTAAATACTACTACCAGTAGTTCTACTACAACAACTTCTACCACTACAACTGTATCAACAACTACTACTCAGACTACCACAACCCAGACTACTACAACTACACAAACAACTACAACACCTACTACTTTAGTAGAAAATCAACCTTTGATTCCAGAAGGTTATTCATTACTTCAAGATGAGTTAGATTATGTAGGAATCCCAGCTACTGGTGATGTGAAAGTATTAGTTTTTGCGGTAGATTTCCCAGATTCACCTGCATTGTATCCAAACAGTATTCTAGCTGATTTAGAAATAGCATTTAATGGTTCCTCAAATCAATTAGCTTATGAATCATTAAATAGTTATTACTTAATTAGTTCGTATGGGAAACTTAATATCACCGCTGATATCTATGGTTTTTACCGAGCGAGTGAAAATGCGAGTTATTACGCTCAAGAAAATGATCGTTTATACGCTATAAACCCGGTTACTGGTGAAAGTTTATATGATGATACTACTTATGTAGAAAGCGATATAATCTATGAACTATTAACCTATTATGACGAGGATATCGATTATTCTGATTATGATAGTAATCAAGACGGTTTCATTGATGGAATATATGTAGTTTATAATCATCCAGTTTCATACGATAGTGGCTCAGACCTATGGTGGGCTTATCAATACTACTATATGTATGAAGATAGTTTTGATGGGGTTACACCTGATTATTATGTTTGGTCAGGGGTTGAGTTTCTCTATGAGGGCGGCGAAGCAGTTAATGCAAGAACGATAATACATGAAACAGGTCATATGCTTGGTTTAGAAGATTACTATGATTATTATCCTGATGATTTATATAATCGTGGTGGTCTTGGGACTTATATGATGGACTATACCATCGGTGATCATGATCCGTTTTCAAAAATACTACTAGGATGGATTACCCCAAAAGTCATTGACTCGACTATGACAGTTGATATACTACCACATCTAGAAAATGGTGATGTTTTATTAGTAATTGATCAATGGAATAATACCATCTTTGACGAATACTTTTTAGTTACTTATTATACACCAACAGGACTTAATTATTTAGATCAAGATTATATGTTTACAACAACTGGTATAGTCATATTTCATATTAGTGCCGCTATTGATAACGGCTATAACCTTGATTCTTACTATTATAGTATTTTTAATAATAACAACACGGATAGTCGCAATAAGCTAATAAAGATTATTGAAGCAGATATGGGTGGAGATATCAATATCTATGAAATTGTTGAAAACTCAGATTTATTCCAAGTTGGCGACAGTTTTGGCTTTAGTATCTATGATGATTATCATTGGTATAATAGCTCACCTATAAATCTTTTTATCAATATTGTTACACTAGAAACTGATAAAGCAACAATTGAAATAGTCTTCAACGATTAATTTAAAAATAAAACCGGAAAAATTTCCGGTTTTTTTATTGCTTAAAAAATATTTAATTATAAATATTTTGAATTCTCTAAAATGATGTTCTATTTATTCTATTTTAGAGTATAAGTCAATTGTTATTTAACAGGAAAATATAGTTGTTCTTTATCTCCAATTGACTCTGCTAAATAAGGAATACCAGGCATGTGTTGCTTTAATCCGTGTAACTTGCAATAATCTTTTATCTCTTGATTAAACTGCTTTTGAAGCTCCTTATTCTTAAATAATATCTCTTGATAAAAACTACTTTCTACTCTAAAAGTTAGATAAGACCCAGCCTCAACTTCAATGATTTGGATTTGGTTCTTATTATAATCTTCAAAATCAGCGATAGCTTCCACATAAACAAAAACGACAGTGCTTTTGTTTGTAGTTATCTCAGAATGATATACTTTCTCTTCTTCAATATTCTTACCACCTAATAATAAGTACGCCTTAACTCTTTCATATCCATCTTCATAACTAGTAGCTATGGTATATGCTAGTTTAAGTTCTTGTAGGTTAATTTGTTGAATAAATAGATTCATAATTATTCTCACTTTCGTTATAAATGTCTAGTTTGATTATACAATAGAAACATGTCCATTACAATAGAAACGAGTTACTTTTCAAGGATAGCCACAATCGGTATTAATAAAAACGCTAACCATGATACATGCCACAAATTCCAGAAGAATCCTAAAGAAAAAAAGATGACAACAGCAATAAACGGAGTTATGCTAACATATTTAAAATTATTTGGACTTTGCCTGATTATTTCATATACTGGTATAATCAAGAAAATCATCCACATATATCCCCAAGCTTGGTAAATAATACCAGACAACAAATAAACTATAAACAATAATACAAAAATTATGAATGTAAATGAAGTTGTCTTATCAATCCTAAGAACACTATCTTCTCCGAATATAATAAATATTATCAAAGGAAACAAGATAGCAACAAAACTTAATCCCCAGTAACTAGTAAACTCGATAACATATAAGGCAAAAAAAGCACTAATCAATAATGATAATTCAAAGATAATCAGCTTATAAAGTTTCTTTTCGTGGAGGACACCAAAAATAGGAACTAAATAAAACACAATCCAAGCTGAACTCCATAACTCCAGAAAATACCCTAGTAAAATATAAGCAATCAAGGCGATGAAGGGACTAATTGCAGTTAGAAAAGAAACAAATCTCATAGTTTTAAATCCAGAGAAAATACCCATAATCGGAATCAGCATAAAAACTAACCAGGTTGGATGCCAAACATTAAGAGCAAATCCAATACTTAAGTAGGCAATAACCACAAGAAAAGGACTGATTGCAATTAATGCATTCATCGGCTCTTTGTGAAAAATATTAACCATGATTGCAACAATTGGGATTAACAAGAAAACCAACCAACCTGGATTCCAAAGGTTAAAACCAAACCCTAGGATGAAAAAGACTATTACTGCGACAAATGGTGTAAGCGCAATAATTTTAGTTTTTTGTTTCGGTTCCTCATTGATAAGTTTCAAATCATACTTATCAGCCAAGCAATTCACCTCATGACGGAAATCCCCAATCAATTTCCAAATTTCTGCGTCACTTAAATCTTTAGCTTGGTAGGCGTCGATCTTATGTTCGTATTCATCAAGGATAAACTCTAACAAGTCTTCAGAAATATCGTAATCTTGTAGTCTTTCTTTGAGTTGTTCTAAATAATTTTCTCTCATAAAATATCTCCTTTAATGATGATGGTGGTGATGTGTTTTATCAACTTCTAAATCCTCACACTCCAAATCTTTGCATTGATCATCAACAAATTCTAGTTGAATTGTGGAATGATTTATACCTAAAAGTTTCAATTTTTCTTCTATTTTTTTTGTTACACTTACGATATTTTTAACCTCAATATCATTAGCAACTCTAGCATGTAATGTGATGATTGGTAGATTACCTTCTAGAGTCCATAGATGAACATGATGGATATCTTGAACCATATCGATATTTATAAGTTCTTTTTTAATTTTGTCGATTGAGTATCCCTTTGGTGCTTTTTCTAGGAACACCTCCAAAATACCTTTTAAACTTCTAATAACGTGATAGACAATAAATACAGTAAAACCTATAGATAAGATTGCATCAAGAATCTTAACATCGAAGAAATTCATAATAATGGATACAATTAATAACGCAACCCAACCAAATACATCTTCCAGTAAGTGTAAGGAGATGATCTTTTCATTAGCGGATTTTCCTTTAGCAGAATTAAAAGCTGCTAAGCCATTTACTATAACCCCAATGATAGCGAAATAGATCATTAATCTCGCATTGATTTCTTCTGGATTCAACAAACGTTTTACTGCTTCAATAACAACTATTGTTGAACCTATCAAAAGGATAACCGCAGATATTAAACCACCTAACAGCGAAAACCGATAATATCCATATGTATATAAGTAGTCTCTTTTTTGTTTCGATTTCTTTTCTAAATAAATCGCAACACCCATAGATATGGAATCCCCTAAGTCGTGTACACTATCCGACATTAAGGCTACAGAGTTCGTAATTAATCCACCGATAAATTCAAAAATTGTAAATAGAAAATTCAGAATAAAAGAAATAAACATCCTTTTTTCAGATTTCAAATTACCTAGCCTCCTCCAAAACACTCTTATTATAGTTTTCAACAGCTGCTATAACGATGAAAAAGATTATCATAAATTGTGGCATGTAATAGACATTATCAACCATTCCATGAATATTAGCTCCAATAATAGCGATAAGTAAAATCGCTTTTTCTAAATTAAGTTTCTTAAGGAAAATTATAAAAATTAGAATCCCTTGCCAAATCAAAGAAATGAAACCAATACTACCAAGAGTTCCCATTGTATGAAGAATAGTATTATGATAAAAGCCAAAATAATCACCTTCAACTCTGGCAAAAACCCCAGCCCCAAAGATAGGATATGCCAAGAAATTATTCCAAGCTTCTATCCACAGCTCAAACCTACCACTATCATCAAAGAAACTCTCTGTTAATCTCTCCCAAATAGTGGTAAAATAATCCATTCTTAAGTAAACAAATCCTGCTACTAACAAAAGACCTAACAGGATGTTTAATGTCATTTTTATCTTATGCTCATAGCCATAATAAAGATATATAATTAAAAACAATAAAGTCACAAGAAATGCAAGAATACCCCCTCGAGAAAGAGTAAATAACAACATAATAATCTCAAAAAAAGCTAGCAAAACCCAAAAAACATGAAACTTATACTTTTTCATAAAATAAAACATTGATGCAATAAACATGATTAAATAAGTCGCAATAAAATTAGATATACCCCAGCCTAAATCAATTGTCTTGTGCTCTAAGGCATGGCCAATATCATCGACTCTCAAATAATACAACAAGACCTGAAATGATATCATTACTCCAGTTATCACAAATAATCTGACTAAGAACTTCAGATTATCACCTTTTATACTTGACACAAAGAATAAATATACCAAAAGATAGAATAACCCAATTAATATATAGAATAAATAATTAAGATTAATCTCAACAACATTTATCGTTGAAAGCAACATTGCTAGAAACAATAACAGTAATGGTAAGGCTAGTTTTCCTTGAAAAAACTTCACTTTAAATCTAATGATATGAATAACAAAACCTGGTATGACTATGAATGGTATGATATATAAATACGTCGGTATTAGATCCAAAGACCATTCTGTTTGACTAATCATAAACATTGAATTGAGAAAAAAAGGTATCACTGACATACCATTTTTGTCAAACACCAATATTAGCAATGCAATAACTGCAAATACTGGCATGCCAATATGCTCTAAATTGTTGAACCAAATATAGGTTGTTATTGAACTTAATAAACACAAATAAGTAATGCTTTGAAAAAACTTAAATTTTGTCATAATTAGTCACCAAATATATTATACTCTAGTTTAGCTAAAAAATAAATTTCTATTTAATTTTATTGGTCGTCACTTTGATAAATCATCCGATCATAAACATGTTTAAATCCCATTTTTCTATATAACTTTTTCGCATTTTTATTATCTAAATCCACATGTAAAGATATCTTTCCGTTTGTCAAATTAATGGCTTCTTTTATCAACTCAGAACCTAACCCTCTTCCTTTGCTTTTCGGGTTTATCCCTATATATGCTAAATGATAGGTTGGGATAAACTCGTCAAATCCCATATTCACAATAATACAAATGCCATCAATGATTTCATCTCTTGAAGCAGTTAAAATATAGCCATGCTTCATAGCGTTTTCAACAGCGTCAATTGTTTCAATTTTCGAATCAGAATAGCGATCTAAATAATTATCAACATAATTTACCAGTTCCTTCTTACTAATAACCGAAAAATCTTCTAATTGATTAATGCTCACTCTTGATCTTGCAGTATCTAAAACAATGACGTGATTTCCTTCACTAAGTTGATTCTCTTTTTGCATTTTTAAAAATCCTGCAAATGCTAGAACATCTTTTTCTTTAACCTTTAAATGTTCATGCTTATGTAAAAGATAATTAGCTTCTTTCAATACTTTATCATCTATAAATATTAAATTATCTTCATCATATAACTTATGACTTGTATTTCTAGCTCCAAATATTTTAGGTAACAACTTCTCGTTTTTTATGTTTTCACTAGTAAAAGCATTCTTATAAGCCATATAAGTATAACTATAATCACTGGCATAATAGAAATTGCTTACTCCCATATCTAACCGAGTATTAATCTCCTCAATTATTTCACTCAAACCAATAGTAGCTAATGCTTCATAATGGGGTTTATCAACATAAAAATATGCATGTTCTTTAACTGCTAAATCGGCTAAGACTTTTTTTGCAGTAGTTTTTCCTTGGGTAACAAAATCTATTAAAGAATCATTATGGAGCAGTTTTGCCTTCCATGATTGATTCTTATATAATGGCACTTGCAATGTTATGTTTTCTTTATCACAAACATATGCCATTGCCCTAAGTAATCTTTTCTTTCCATCAATAATTATGATTGATTTACTTAAAGCCTTTGCGTTTTTCACAATTACTCTTGCTATCCGGTCGTATTTACTCCTAGAAGGATTATTCCCTTCCAGTTTAATATATACATTATGTACACCAAGAAAACTCTCAATTTTCTTAGCTCTTAATAAAGGGGTTCTTCCAATATTGTTCAAAAAAATCATTCCTTTCAAAAAAAATGATGACAAAGTCATCACTTCATTATAACATATTTTAAATCAAACCGCAAAAATCACTACTTATTCGCAGTAATTATCAAGTGTAATGATTCTTTTTCAATATATTCGTTTTTCAAAAAATCTCCATACAACTCAAGATTTCTAAACCCAGCTTCTTGTAAAAGACTTACTAAATCTTGTTTTTGTAAAGGGAATAGTTCGACCTGTTCTTTAACAAGTTTATGATCATAAAAAAGGGTTGTTTTAAAGATAATTTTATCTTCTTTCAACTCATATTCTCTAACAAATCTGCCTTCTCCAAATTCAATTGTTGGTAAACTAGTTATTTTCTTTTTGATGATTCTATTATAGTTAATAATCTGTAAGATTACTTTTCCATCAGGTTTTAAAGCTTGATAGATTTTTTGAACTAAACGTTTTATTTCCGATATACTATCTAGATGCACGATTGAGTTCCCTATTGAATATATCCCATCATAAAAACTAATATCACTTAAATCCAGCATGTTCTTCTGAAAAACTGATATTCCTGGGTACTTTAATCTTGCTTGTTCAACCATACTTTCATCTAAATCAAATCCTAATGCTTCAAAATTGATTTGATTTAGCTCATTAACATACATCCCACTCCCACAAGCTAAATCCAGTATTTTACCAGGTTTGAGATTATCTTTAAGAAAATCTAATTTTTTTCGATTTTTTGGAAATATTTTCTCATAATATTCACTTATTTTGCTATACATTGAATCACTTCCTTTTCAAATAAGAGTTTCATAAATAACACTTTTGCTTTGCGTGACTAATCTTAGGTTCTATAAAAGCATTCCGGTTCACAAAAAAGTATTCTTCTTAGTGGTGTATAAAAAGTTATTTTATACTGTTCATCTTTAGTTTCAATCTATCTATTCCAAAAACAAAATATCCTAGTATAACTACAAAAAAGATTACTAAGAGAAAATAACCAATGCCGTTTTTTGGAAAGTTAAGAAAGAAGTAAGGATAATTAGATGTGTAATCATCACCATTAAAATTACCTCCTAATACTACATAAACCATGGAGAATAACCAATACACTAAGGGGAAGCTTAGGTAGATGAAAGGATCATATATTCTTATTAATCCCGCTTTACCAAATACAAAACGGTCAATTAAAACGAATGCTGGTACAAGAGAATGAATTAAGATATCACTTAATGAATCAACCTCATAATCAATACTACCTAGAGTTGGTCTTAATAGTAGATTAAAGACCAAACCAGTTAAAACAATTGCAATAACAGTTTGGTTATATACTATATTGGCTAGACGCGATTTAGATTCTCTTATTAACATGGAAATATAGACTATAACAACCAAGAGATTTGATTGTAAGGTAAAATACGTAAATGATTTTAAAGGTGTCTCAGATTGTATTGTGTGCAATACCACTCCTAGTAAAGCAGCGATTATAATGATGGTTTTGAAGATCTTGTTGTACATTTCTTTCATATAAACATCCTTTATTTTAAGAAAAATTTCGCTAATTTCTCTTTTAATTTAGTAACTGGTAAATATCTTACTTTCAAATCGAAGATTGTTGATTTCTTAATGATTGAGCGATAATGTGTAAAGGTATCAAAACTACTTTTTCCATGATAAGCACCCATACCACTTTCACCAACTCCGCCAAACGGCAAGTAATCACTTGCTACTTGCATGATTGTGTCATTGATGCAACCACCGCCAAAATTACACTCAGTCAAAAATCTCTTTTCAGTACTCTTACTACTTGTAAAAAGATACAATGCCAAAGGATGTGGGTTATTATTAATATAACTAATTGGTTCTTGAATATCTTTAAAAGTCAGCACAGGTAATATAGGACCAAATATTTCCTCTTGCATGATTGGTGATGATCGATCAACATTATCAAGTACTGTAGGACTTATCTTTCGAAGAGATTGATCGTTATCTCCACCCATAAAGACTTTTTGTTCTTTCACTAAACCTAATAATCTTTTAAAGTGTTTTTCATTGATGATTTTAGGATAATCAGGATTACTTAGGGGATTATCGCCATAAAATTTGATAACAGATTTTTGGAATTCTTCTAAAAACTGGGCCTTTACATCCTCATGAATAAATAAATAATCAGGAGCAACACAGGTTTGTCCTGAGTTTAATAATTTACCAAAAGCAATTCTTCTAGCTGATAGTTCTATATTAGCATCTTTACAAACAATTGTTGGACTCTTTCCACCTAATTCCAAGCTGATTGGTGTCAAGTTCTTTGAGGCTTTTTCCATAACAATCTTTCCAACACTTACACTACCGGTAAAGAAAATATAATCAAACTTTTGCTCTAGTAAAGCTTGGTTTTCTTCTCTTCCACCAAGGACAGTAGCTACATATTCTTCGCTAAAGGTTTGTGAAATGATCTCTTGAATTACATTGGATGTATTGGGACTGTAATTGCTTGGTTTTAAAACCACTGTATTACCAGCAGCTATCGCTCCTACTAAAGGAGCAAAAGATAGATATGCTGGATAATTCCAAGGACTAATCACAAGAACAACGCCATATGGATGAGGTGTTCTAAAGCTTTTAGCTGGGAAATCAACAAGTGATGTTTTTACTGATTTATTCTTCATATACTTCTTTAAGTTTTTAGAGAGATAACTAATTTCTTTTAAAGTAACTCCAACCTCAGTTAAAAACGCTTCATAATCACTTTTACCTAAATCCGCTTTTAACGCTGCTTTCAGTTTATCTTCGTATAGAATAATCGCGGACTTTAATTTCTTTAAAGCGTTCATTCTAAACTCATAAGTTAATGTTGTATTCGTTTGATAAAACTTTCTTTGCTTCATTACTAAATCTTTTATTTCCATACAATCACTCCTTATTTAGATTATATCATAACCAAGATATTTTACTGATAATCTAATAGATTTTTTTTAAATAGTGCAAATAATTTGCCTAATAAACAAAAGGATTGTATAATTTTTGTAGGTGATAAAGATGAAGAAAATACTGATTTTACTATTATTTGTTTTACTTATTGGTTGTGGTTCAAGTAGTATAACTAAAATTACTGCCAAAGAAGGAAAGAATATGTTAGAAGAAAACCAAGAGATAATTCTTCTAGATGTTAGGACTGCTGCCGAATTTAACGAAGGTCATATAGAAAATGCATTGCTTCTTCCTGTTGACCAAATTGAAACGAAAGCGCAAGAAACAATCCCTGATAAAGATGCAACTTATATCATTTATTGTCGGAGTGGAAATCGTTCTAATCAAGCCGCTGGTATTCTTAAAGATTTAGGTTATACTAATCTTTATGATATGGGTGGTATAATTGATTGGCCATATGATATTGTAAAATAAATGCCTATTCTTTTAATTAAGAATAAGCATTTTTTTTATATATATTTTTGTAAAGAACTTACTGCTAGAGCACCATCAGCGACGCTCATAGCTACTTGACGCAAATAGGTATCTCTTATATCACCAACTGCATAAACACCAGCTGCGCTTGTTTCTAAACGTGAATCCGTTTTGATCCAAGAACCATCAACCAATTCTAATTGACTACCTAAAAAATCAATATTTGGTTTGTTTCCAACTGCGATAAACACTCCATCAACATGAATATCTAAAAGATCATTACTAATCTTGTTCTTTACCATTACTTTTTCAACAAATTGGCTACCTTGAATCTCTTGAATTTCAGAATCCCAAACAAACTCAACATTAGGAATATTAAATATTCGTTCTTGCAGAGCTTTAACAGCTCTAAGTTCCGCTCTTCTATGTACTAAATAAACCTTCTTTGCAATTCTTGATAGATAGATTGCATCTTCAACAGCTACATCGCCACCACCAACAACAACCAAGTTCTTATTTTTATATAAAAAGCCATCACAAGTAGCACAGTAAGAGACTCCTAAACCATTGAACTTTGATTCTCCAGGAACATTAAGTTTTCTAGGACTAGCTCCTGAAGCTATAATGACAGTTTTTGTATAATACTCTGTTTTTTCCGTTTTTATTCTCTTTATTTTTTGGGTTAGGTCAACTTCCACTACTGGATCAACAGTTATTGTAACACCTAAATCTTGAACATGATTCACCATCTTATCCGCCAATTCCATACCGCTAACACGGTTTAAGCCAAGATAGTTTTCGACTTCAAAGGTCGTAGCTATTTCTCCACCAGGAAGCCATTTTTCTAGTAAAAGAAAATCTAACATAGCTCTTTGAGCATAAATTGAAGCACTCAACCCACCAGGACCTGCTCCTATAATTATTAAATCATAAATATGTTCCATACAATCACCCATTCTTATTCAACAATTTTATTATACAGTAAAATTTGAATTTTAAAAGGGTTTTTGCATTATGTAAACGTTATTTTACTTAAAACAAAAAACTAGTCTTTGATTTTTACATACTTATAAAAATACCAATGTTTAAGTAGAAAAAGAAATACTAGAACCAACCTAAGAAATATATTATTAAGATGGATAAAACTAATAACCATTATTGTATCTACAAAGATAAGTAAAATCCATTTGTTTTTCCTGGTCATACTACGATTTTTTTCAAAATCCTGTAAATACTTTTGGTAAATCTTTGAATCCTTGACAAATTCATTGAGTTTCGGTGATGATTTTGAAAATAGATAGGTGGAAATAAGAATAAATGGCGTTGTTGGTAATAGTGGCAAAAACACTCCCAGAATACCTAAAAATAAAGATAATGTCCCAAAACCTAGAATTACGTATTTCACTTGTCAGAAATTAACCGTTTTTCACCAGATAGGTTTTGAATTGGCAAAATATCTTGCGTTACTTCTAAAGTTCCCAAATATTCACCAACTGTATTTCTTACAGCATAATATCTAATTAAAACGTACATACCTTTCATCTTAATCCAAAAGTCTTCATGGTCTTTATCCCCACTCTTAAAACTTTCGATGATTTCTTCAACTTTATGAACACTTTGTGGAGGATGACAAAGCGAAACATGGCGACCTATGATTGTTTTTGGTCTATCGAATATTCTTTCTTTTCCTTGTGAAAAATACTTAACATATCCTTCTTTATCAACAAAAGTCATATCGAATGGTAAAGTATTTAATAAGGAATTAACTTCTTCATGAGATAATGACCCTGCATCTAAAATTGTCTCACCGATTACTTCTTCAACTGATTCTTCAACTGATTCTCCAACTGGTTCTTGTGCTTTCCAGCTTTCATTCGGTTTCTCAAGGAAATATCCAATTTCATCACTGCCTTGATCAGCCAATATCCAATCATAAAAACTCATAATATCCACTAATTTAGGTAAAAGAATATTTTCTTCCTTCATCACCATATCTTGAACTCGTTCAATCATCCGTAAGATATCTTGAACAATCAAAGGTAAATCAGATTCTTTTTCACCTAAATTCGCTATTATACTCTTGATATCTCTTCTGATTTCATCATCGACACCCCACATAACCTTTGGAATTGATTCTATCCCCTTCTTTTCTAAAGCTGGAAAAAACAAATACTCTTTTCTCGCATAATGCTTAGAGATATTTGATAGTCTGTCCATAGCAATTCTTAACAAAAGATACGATGTTTTATCCGTTTTATCTAAATATGGTATGATCTCTTCCTTGATTAATTGCATTATTTGTTTATTCTCGTCAGAAAAAACTTTTGCAGGATGACCTGGTATTTGCGTTATATCCTTAGGTTTATGGATATCGCTGATACTTTGATTGAAAACAGCGGCGTGGACATCGCATAGGCTTTGAATTTCTTCTATCTTCATTCCTTCATGAACTAAAGACTGTTCTAAAGCGATGATTTCATCGGTAGATATTTCTTGAAAATCTTTTTTAAATATGATTTTTGCTTGTTCTAAAGGCATCCCTTGATGGATTTTCTTTATTAGTTCTTTCAGTTTTTCTTGCCTTATTCTTGAATTATTAATGAACTCACTCATTTAAAAACCTCCTATGTTTGTCTAATTCTAACATAAGGAGGTTTTCTAGTATGTGATTTGAATCACACATAATATAATAAATAACTATTTTTATGAACCTTGATGATTCCTTCGTCTTGTAGTCGACTAAGATGTCTTGACAAGGTTTCTCTTCTAATTCCTATTACATTGGCAAGGACTGTTTTAGAGAATGGTAAATCAAGATAATGTAGCTTACCCTCCAAATATCCATATTTCTCATAAAGCATCAATAAAGCATCGAGAATCTTCTGTTTAGCATCGGTATTACCAGAGTTCACGAGAAAGTTCTTAAAAGTATTTGATCTAGTTACTGCACATCTTAAACATTTATCTTTAAAATCACTAGATCTATTATAGGAGTCAATAACACTATTTTTAGGAATTCTTTTGATGATGGTTTCGGTAATAGCTATCGCTGTTGCAAGATAGGTATCTTTCTCTTGAAGAACAGCTAATAGAGCTATATAATCTCCAGGTCCCAATACTCCGATTATTCTTTCATCACCATTTTCCAAATATCTAGCCATTTTAACATACCCATTGTTGATGAAAAAGACATATTCAAGCAAGTCCCCTTCATGAAAAATCACATCAGAATTATGATGAGTTGTTATTTTCCCTTTTAGATTATCATATTGACATTTCGCACATATTTTATTCATTGTCTTCCTCTATCTCATTATACTTTAAAATAACCAATTCTAAAAATGATATAGCAATATAAATTTGCAGATTAATAAGAAAATGTTAAAATTATATTGTAAGGAGTGTGGGTATGCAAGTTTTAGTTGTCCAAAATAAAGTTTATAAAAACATTGAAAGTACTATTAAGCATATTGAAACATTAATTTCTCAAAGAAAAATCTCTAAGTTTGATGTTCTTGTCCTACCAGAAATGTTTATCTGTCCTTATCAAACCGATTTATTCGCTGAGTATGCTCAAAAAGAAAACTCAATTGTCCACTTGTTTTTAAAGAGAATAGCTATGAATTACCACTCTTACATTATTGGTGGTTCAATCCCAGAGGATTCATCTGGATTATTATATAACACTTCATATATTTATAATCCTCAAGGAGAGATTATCTTTAAATATCGAAAGATTCATCTTTTTTCTATAGTTTATCCTGATAACACCAGCTTTAACGAAGCTGCTTCTTTGAGTTCTGGTGATAAAATAGGGGTGTTTTCGACGGAGTTTGGAAAAATGGGAATAATGATTTGTTTTGATATTAGATATCCATTATTAGCAGATAAACTTACTAGCGCTGGTGTACAAGCAATTTTCGTCCCTGGAGCTTTTAATGACTTTACAGGGCCATTACATTGGCAAACAACTTTTAAGGCTCGAGCTATCGATAACCAACTCTTTATGATTGGCTGTAGTCCAAGTACAGATTCATATGGAACTTATAAAACTTATGGTCATTCAATAATAGTTGATCCGCTGGGAAAAGTAATCAAAGAATTAGATAAATCACCTGGAATTATTGAATATAATCTAGATTTAAGTCAAGTTACTGAGGTTAGACAAAAATTACCTATTCTAAAAAACAAAGTTGACTTAACAAAGTTAAACTAATTTCATAAAGCTAGATGTTATAAATTGTTATTAGTGATATAATAAAGTAGATAAAAGTCTAATAATGGAGGTTAAGTATGAGTTTACTAAGCACTAATCTATCAAGTGAATTTAATCAAGCAGCGAAAAGAATCTATGATAAACAATTTCTTTTAGATAATAAGCTCGAATATGAATATGATGATTACCGCAAGAAAAAAATGTATGAAGATATTCTTTATAACTTATCTTTCCTTGAAGTTAGTTATGAACTAGATGATCAAAGACTTTTTGGTGAATATGGTGTTTGGTTATACGAACTCATGATGAATCTAATGCCTGATATTAGTCCAACAAGAATCAAGGAACAAATGCTCGATCATTATGATTTATTATCCTCAGAGTTAGAAACCCTTTTACCACATGAGAAATATCAAAAAGTAGCCACATACATAAACAAAGCTATTATAAATACTCAAGAATATACTAAGAATGAAGACCAATTCCTTTTCTCTGATGGAAAATATGGTATTATTAAACAAACATACTTGAATTATCTGTTACAGGAAGACTCTAAAAAAGCGGTTGATTATATCATAGAAATTTCCAAGATTAATATCCCTTTAGAAGATATTTATGTTGATGTATTACAAGAAGTTATGATTGAAATCGGAAGTCTTTGGCATCAAAATAAAATAACTGTAGATCAAGAGCATTATATGACTTCAGTAACACAAATGGTTTTATCACAATTCTACAGTAGAATATTTTCAACGCCTAAAAACAATCTAAGTATGCTTGCTTGTAGCGTTGGTAGCGAACTCCACGAAATGGGAGCTAGAATGATTTCCGACTTATTTGAGTATAATGGTTGGGATAGTCTTTATCTTGGGGCTGCAGTTCCAACAAAAGTACTTTTAAAAAAGATTGAGACTGTTAAACCAGATTTAATTATTTTATCTGTCACAATGCCTCAGCATTTAATAGAGTGTTTAAATTTAGTAAAGCAAATAAAACTTATAAATAGTAATTTTAAAATAGCTGTTGGTGGTAGAGCCTTTCAAATGGGCGATGATATCTGGAAGAAATGGCCAGTTAATATTTCAACTAATAATGCAAAAGAACTTTTAAGTTGGGCTAATAAGGAGTTTTCATAGTGAGCGATTTTCTCTTTAGAATCAACGAGATCGGTGTAATTGATTCAACATATTTCTTTAACTGTGACACGGATAGAGATATACCTCAAAGTGTATACCTCTTTTTGGACGAAGAAACAGCTAAGATCGTAAAGGAGTGCTTAACAGAAACAAGAATCACTACTACTTTTTCTGCCACAATCAATAATTTATCATTCAATATTGTAATTTATCCTATTGGCAGTCAGTTCTTATTCTATGGAACTAGTTTAAAATTATCAAAGAAACATATTGATAATTTGACTAATCTATTATCTGTTCTTGCCTTTCATTACACCAAACCTATCGGAATAGATAAAACTGACAATCAGTTTATCTATAATAGTATTCAAAAGTTAAATAATGAATTACTTAATAAAACTCGTGAAGCCGAAAAACTTAACAATCGCTTAAACCATCTTAATAGCATCTTAAGTGATAGACTAGTTCAAGATCCTCTAACTAATCTTGTTTCAAGATACCAGTATCGAGATGAGATTGAACGTCTTTTAAAACAGTTCCCTAATGATTTTGCTTTATTTTGGTTTATGGATATTGATGACTTTAAAGCAGTTAACGATAATTATGGACATAGTTTAGGTGACCAATATTTAATTGAGTTTGCTAATAGACTAAAAACTTTACCTTTTGCAAACACAATTAAGATAAGAATCACAGGTGATGAGTTCGGGTTATTTATCGCTAATATTAAAAAAACAGATAATTATTCGATTGATACACTATGTAATCAGTTTAAGTCTCATGTTATCTATCCAATCAAGATTGATAATATCGAACATAATCTTGCCGTATCCATCGGAATATCCATCTATCACCTTCACACCAATGATATTCATCAATTAATTGATTACGCTGATATCGCTATGTATCAAGCGAAGAAAAATAAAGGCGAAATGTGTAAAGTTTATAAGCCTTAAATATTTTAAATTGCAACAGATTGGACGCATTCATGATTAGCTTAGTCTCTTCAATAGAAATACTAATAGTCAATTTAATAATTAACGAATTAGCAACAACAAAGAAAATTAGAAAACTATACCACTATGGAATAATTATATTGCATACAATATTGGTTTTTTCTATTTTCTTTTTGTTTTTGCCGAAAGACTCGCCTACTTATTTATCTTTAATAATCGCTTGGTCCTATCTTATTCCCTTCTTCTTTTTATATAAAGAAAAATTTATTATTATCGTTATCACTATGTCATTCGCCTTAACTCACACTCTTTTCGTTAACGGTTTATCATATCATATTTTAACAATTATTAATGGTAGCCATCAAACCTGGTATTTTGTTATATTGCAAACCGTAATCTTATCTATAACAACCCCTTTGATGATTTTCTTTATCAACAAAAGAATTAAATACATTATGAAAGCTTTAAATCAAAAGACAATCCGTACTGTTTTGTTGATATCATTAGCTGCTTTTACCACAACTTTAACATTACGATTTTTTATTAACATTGAAACACTTACAAGTTTGGCATTACTATATTTGGCCATATTTATTCTCCTAATCTACTCCTATTTTCTTGCGTATACGATTATTCATACCAAGAAAAATTTAGATCAGCTAAACACTCTAGTTTATGAAGATAGTCTAACTAAAATTAAAAACCGATTAGCTCTTTACCGAGATTTTAAGTCGATCATTTCCGAGCAAAAAAACTGTCATCTGTATTTTTTAGATTTGGATGAACTAAAAAGAATTAATGATACTCACGGTCATCTCATTGGAGATCAATACATTATCGCCTTTACAGAAGCTTTGCAAAAAAGTTTAAACATGAATCAAGAATTCTACCGAATCTCTGGAGATGAATTTATCATTATTGATTTTTTAGATGAGAAAAAATGTTTATCTGCAAAAGCAATAAAACAAAGTATAACTTCAAATTATGATTTCAAAATAGATTTTATCGGTGTGAGCATTGGCCAATCACAGTATCCTGAAGAAAGCCAAAGTTTAGATGCTTTACTAAGTTTAGCCGATCGAAGAATGTATAACGACAAAAAAAATAATCTTCTACCAAGGTAGAGGATTATTTTTTATTCTTTGATTGTATAATTCTATAAATTTCTGTTGAATTTGATATGATAACTCAAAACTTTCCGCCGCTATATTGCTATCAAGTTGTTGAGAATTCTTAATTCCTGGAATCACTGTAGTTACTCCATCATTCTTTAGAATAAAAGCTAAGGCATATTTCGTTAAGTCTTCATCATCTGTTATTTGTTTTAACTTATCAATGAGAAGTGAGCGTCTAACTATAGTTTCCTTATCCCAACGGCTTCTTATCCCAGTAAAGACCGACTGTTGGTTATATTTTCCTGTTAACCAACCGGAATCCAGTGGAACTTTTGCGATCAAACCAATCTTTCGCATTTTTAAAAACATAAACAAAGAACTAGGCGCTTGAAAGAACACATTATACAACACTTCAATAATTTGTGAATCCGTTTTTTCAATTGTTGTTTTAAGCTCTTGATATGTATCAACACTTACCCCGTAAGCTCTGATTAATCCTAAGTTTTTCAATCTCTTTAATTCTTGAAAATGTGAAGTCTTACCTAGTAAAATGTCAACATCTGGATTATGTAATAAAACACTATCAAGATAGTCTGTATTAAGTCTTTCAAGACTTTCTCTTATTTGTGATTCTAAAGATTCTACTGAAAAATCAGTAGTTCCATCGGCTTTATGACCAAGTTTAGTGTTTATAACTACTTTATCTCTAATATCTTTTATTGCTTCACCAATTATTTTTTCACTCATACCATTTGCGTAACCTGGAGCAGTATCAAAGAAATTTATACCTTTATCTATTGCTTCTTTAACCAATTCTACACCTGCTTCAAAGGTCATTTCACCCCAATATTCTTCATTGCCTAACTGCCATCCACCAAAACCCATGCGTGAAACTGTAGCTGATGTATTACCATAAGGTTTATATTTCATAATTTCCTCCTATTGTTACTACTTGTATTATATCATAGAAAGTAAGATTAACCTTACAAATGTTATGAGTTGATGTGAAATAGAGATTTCAAGTAAATAATCTAACCTTGTAGAGACTTTCTAGGAACGCTTTGCAAGAAAACCAAATTTTTTAATATACATAAAAATCTACTTTTGTGAGTAATTCGTGAATATTATTTTTATTACCAATAAAAACATGATCTCTCACGTATATCTATTAAGAAACGGAGGATATTACAAAAATGAAGAACAAATTAGTAAAAGGCTTAATCATTGCTGGACTAGTAATGACAAGCATCGTAACAATCACACTATCAAGTGTAAATGCAGAGAGTGTTTATGACGATTATGCATATGTAGAGTTAAGTGAAGATTTTGCACTTGATGCAGAATATGATCTAGAAACAATGTTAAACTATGCAATTCAAGATGAATACTTAGCAAGAGCAGAGTATCAAGCAATCATCACTGAATTCGGTGAAGTTATGCCATTTGTAAGAATAATCCAAGCTGAAGAAAATCATATCGCATTATTATTAGGATTATTCGAAACGTATGGATTTGTGGTTCCTGAAGATAATTCAGCAGATAACGTTGTTATTCCTGAGTCCATTACAAGTGCTTTAGCAACTGGAGTTGAAGCTGAAGAAGCTAATATTGCCATGTATCAATTGTTTCTAGCTCAAGAAGATCTTCCTGAGGATGTAAAAGCCGCATTTGAATATTTAATGCAAGCTTCTCAACATCACTTAAAAGCATTCTCACAAGACCGTTACAGTTATTACGGAACTGATTTAGGTAATAAAATTAGAAATCAATTCCAAAACAAATTTGGTGGTGGAAACCAAGACCAAGAAGGCCAAATGAATCAACATAAGGGTGGTAGAGGTCAAGGTGGTCAAAACCAAGGACAAAGATCAGTAAATCAAGCCCAAGGTGATTGTTTAGCAGAATAAGAAAAAAGGGACTAGTTCAAACTAGTTCCTTTTTCTTTAATCAATTTATAATATAAATCTTCAAGACTACCTGACTGATAACTACTAATATCAATATTATTCTTGTTATTAAGACAATCTGTCACAAGATATGTAGCTACACCTAATTTTTCTGCAATCATATCTTCTTCTGCATCATTTCCTATCATAATAGTTTCTTTAGGGTTTAAAGTAAACTTTTCTAAAATTGCATTATAATATTTTAGATTAGGTTTAGCATAGAAACTATTTTCATATGTTGATACAAATGAAAAATCTGCTATATCCAAACCTGCCCATTCAATCCTTTGTTTTGTAGCTACTAAGGGAAATAAAGGATTAGTTGCTAAAATGACAGTAAAACCCTGTGATTTTAAGTGTTTCACTATTTTATTAGCATAAACACTTCTTCTTGTTGAAGTTTTGACATGAGCAAATTCATACATATAAAAGTGTTCTAAGTTCTGCTTCACTTTTGGTTGTTCATCTAGATTTGGATGAAATGACTCCCAAAAAACATCCTCGTTAGATTTCTCACCATCATTAGTAATCATTCTTCTTGTTCCATACCAAAGAAGTTTTATCATTTTTTCGGCTTCCAAACCCATACTTGCAAATTTTTTGCCAAGCAAACCAAAATACTTTGCAATAAAATCTTCTTCATCTAAAGGTAATAAAGTCCCATCTAAGTCAAACAAGTAATTCTTAATCATCAATCTAACTAACCGTATATATTTACGATTTCTCCCTTCTAATTAACATAAGATAATTTTAACTTTTTTAAAACAGCTTCTAACCACTTTATCTGCATTTGAATCAGTGGCCCAATTATAATGGCTAAAACTACACTACCATAGCTTACTGCCCCATAGCTAATCCCAGCTAAAACACCAAAAAATATAGCAATTAAGATAGCTGATACTTCTAATACAATTCTTGCTTTTAAAAATGATTTTGTTTTTAATAAAATCATTAACATCAATGTTATCTCATCATATATCATTGCTGGATACTTTGTTATTATAATCAGAGCTAGAGCTAAAGAAATTAAAAGAATTCCCAATGTTAAAGATAAAACTCGTAAAATTGTAATTTCTAGTTGCCACTCTCCTAAGATTAACAAATCCCAGAAATCGATTGATATTGCAATAGAGATAATTGGAACTAAAATAATGAGGTACTTCAAACTTTTTCGGTATGACACCACTAACAATAGTAATAAAACATTGATTATTGCACTCGCTGTTCCAACAGTAATATTTATGAGTTCACTAAAATTGGCATTAACTGCATCCCAAGCACCAGCACCAAGTTCAGCTCTTAGAATAAGATTAACACCTAATCCAGCTATAATAATTGCAAAAACATAAAACAATATAAACGTGACTGTCTGTATTTTCGTCCTTTTATGCATTTTAACTCTTTCTTAATATTACTTAATTCAAAAAGTAAATTATATTTTAATTTTTTCCAGTAACAGAAGTATTATCCTAAGATTAAATAAACAGAAACATAATGGAAAATACTACCAAACAAAACAAACAAATGCCAAATAAAATGTTGATACTTAAAACGACTAACATAAAAACCGATTCCAATTGTATAGAAGATTCCTCCAATTAAAACAAATATAAATAAATCATTCAAATTAGCTAACAGGTCTTGATATACAAGAATAATACTCCATCCCATTAACAAGTAGTTAATGAGATGAACATACTTAAATTTTTTTATCCAAATTGACTTAAAAACAATACCTACAATTGCAATAACCCACAAAAACCCTAAAAGAATATAAGCTTTACTTGTGGATACGCTTAAGACAATAAAAGGTGTATAAGTACCAGCAATTAACAAGTATATTGCACTATGATCTAGTCTTTGAAAAACAGCAAAGACTCTTTTCATTTTTTCTGGAAAAGCATGAAACAAAGTGCTTGAAAGATAAAGCATAACCAAAGAAAAACCAAAAACAATAACAGCCAAAACTTCTTTTGTACTATCGCCTCTTATTATTAAAACTATGGTTCCAGCAATAGCTAACAACGCACCAACGCCATGACTTACACTATTTGCTATTAATTCTCCTAATGATGTCTTCTTCATATTCTGCCTTTCAAAAAAAGTATATCGATATCTTCTTTAAATAAGATAACATTTTAAA
>NPIE01002803.1_pt2 | contig 81748 bp, 52 predicted proteins | sample 8637661 | NCBI WGS metagenome assembly NPIE01 (sample SAMN07420842, study PRJNA396082) | bioreactor metagenome | isolation source: sample BA12 brine-fed electro-methanogenic bioreactor BA | place: Japan: Kochi | collected 2016-12-09
CTACGGCCCCGGCGGCGTGGCGGTCATGGTCGAGGCCCTGACGGACAATCGGAACCGCACGGGACCGGAGATCAAGAAGATCTTCGAGCGTCGCGGCGGTTCGTTGGGGGCGACGGGTTGCGTGGCGTGGATGTTCGACAAGAAGGGGCTGATCACGGTACGCGGCGACGCGGTTGAAGAGGACCGGCTCATGGACCTGGTCCTGTCCGCGGGCGCCGAGGACATGGAGAACACCGGGACCCTGTACGAGATCACCTGCGCCCCCGGCGACTTCGAGCCGCTCAAGAAGACCCTGGAGGACAACGAGATTCCCCTGGAGGTCGCCGAGGTCTCGATGATGCCCAAGAACCGGGTGGAGGTCACCGGGGCCGAGCCGGCCCGCAAGGTGCTGGGCATGATGGAGGATTTCGAAGACCACGATGACGTGCAGAACGTCTACGCGAACTTCGATATCCCCGATGAGGTTCTCGCCCGGGTCGAAGACTGAGCGGCACGGACTGGCTGGCCGATGGGCTCTGGACCTATGCGGCCAGCTTCTATGTGCACGCGCACCTGTGGCTCGACCACGGCGAAAAGGCCGCCGCCACGCTCTATGCCTTTGGCAATCATGCCTGTCCGCTGCTGTGTTGGCGGGAAGAGCAGAACCCGCGGGGCCAAGGACCCCGCTGCATCGGCGACATGCCGCACGACCGGGCCAGCGCGGAGTGCATCCGGCTGGTGCGGCACGGCCCATCGGTTTTCCTACGCCTCCATGGAGCCGCTGGCGTGCACGTGGAGCGGCGGGGCCTGGCCCTGCTTGTCCTGGCCCATGTACAGCGTCACGTGCGGGAAGGGGATCTCGATGTCCAGCTCGTCGAAGCGTTTCTTGAGCCGCCGATTGAACTCCCGCCCGACCGTCCACTGCTGGATGGGCTTGGTCTTGGTGCGGGCCTTGATGATGACGGCCGAATCGCCGAACTGGTCCAGACCCAGCACCTCGATCGGCTCCAGGATGAGGTTCTGGTAGGTCGGGTCGCGGCGCATATCCTCATCGACCTCGCGGATGACCTGGATCACCTGGTCCACGTCCTCGCGATAGGCGACCCCCACGTCGAACACGTAGCGGGAGTAGTCGCGGGTCATGTTGGTGATCACGCCGATCTCACCGTTGCGCACGTAATGCACGTTGCCGGCCAGGTCACGCAACACGGTCAGCCGCAGGTTGATCTTTTCGACCAGTCCCCCTTTGCCGGCGATCTGCACCACGTCGCCCACGCGAATCTGGTTGTCGAGGAGGATGAAGAAACCGCTGATGATGTCCCGGACCAGGTGCTGGGCTCCGAAGCCGAGGGCCACGCCTGCGACGCCCGCCGTGGTCAGGACCGGCGCGATCGGGATATCCAGCTCGGCCAGGATCATGATGCCGGCAATGCCCACGATCGAAACGGTCAACAGGCCACTCAAGACGTCCGAGAGCGTTTCACCCCGCTTGGTCTGTTCGGCGTCCTGCCCCTTGACGTGGCGTTTGAGAATCCTGTCCGCCAGGATGCGGGCGGCCCTGATCGCCAGCCACATGATGACCAGGATCAACAGGACTCGCCACCCGTGAACCATGATCCAGTCGAGGGTCCGCAGCCCGTACACCTTGATCATTTCCATCGTGGTCTCCCTTCACTGTAGTCTGCCGGATCACACCTTTCAGGTGCTCATTCTACCGGCTTGCGCCAGAGTCGCAAAAGCCGGATATGAAATCAGGAAGCGCTCGTGAGAAACGTACGGGCCACGGAAACGGGCCCTTCTTGTCATTCCCGCGAAAGTCGACGACGCGCCTTGGCGGGCGGGAATCCACGCTTTGCGGACAGAGCGCACAACTCATGTCGAGCCTGGACCCCGGATCAAGCCCGGGGTGACACTTTTTTCAACAGCCTGCCAGGGGATTGGCTCGGCATGGTTGCAGCGCCCCGTCCTGAAAAGGCGCCGGCAAAACCAGCCCCCGCCCCGGAATGGCGATGCCGGTCCTCACGAACGAACTTCTCGCGGACGGCGGTCAAACGGAGAGGGCGGGATTCGAACCCGCGGTCCCGAAAACGGGACACTGGTTTTCGAAACCAGCTCGATAAGCCACTCCGACACCTCTCCAAGTGCCTCTTTGGCAAGGGCATGCAGCCCGGCGGGCCTGCCTCCGCCCGGCTCCCGAAGCGGCTCAGGACACAACGCCGCTTTACGGGCCTCGCCCATATAGGCTTGCGCTGACTGTACAGCGAACGGGGTAATACTGCAAGAGCCTTAGAGGGAAACTGTGCTGCGTTGATCCCTTTGAGGCGCCCGCCCTGAAGGAGTGCCGGTAACAGACCTGGATTTACGTGCGGCCAGCCGAGCCCCTCGCGTTCGACGTCTCGCCAGGTCCCGTGCGATGGGTCGCGGAGCCATCCACCGGTACGGCGGAAGACCAGAAATGAAGGACCGCTAACCGAGCAGACCGATTAACGCTTGGGCCAACCTGTCCACGGCGCCTCGGATGGGTGGACTGAGTCCTTCGCCGAGCCTGATCTGTTGCGGCTGTATCGCCAGGAACCAGCACTCGGTTTCGACCTGCCGACGGATCAGGTCGACAAACAGCCGTGGGGACAGGCCGTGCGTGCCCGTGGAAACGCGGGATATTCGCTCCGGGGCCAGCAGAGCGATCGTGCCCGGCACAGCGCCGAAATCGCTTGCATCGACGATGAGCAACAGCCGCGGGCCGAGCCGGACGATCGGCTGGACATAGTTTTCGGGAATCGTCCCGGCGTCGATGACGTGGGCGGCCACGCGGTTGCGGATTCGCTCGCACAGCACGGGTCCGGCGCCGTCGTCGCCCTTGAGCGTCTGGCCGACGCCGAGAATCACGATGCTCTCGGTCGGCAGGACGGCGGTCCTGTCGGCGAGAAAACGCAGGACCTCGGCGTCTACAGGCGGATGTTCAGTTCGCACTTGCATTTGGGGCACAGGATCTTGGCGAAGTCGGCGGTCTGCGGTTCGGGGGGGCCTTCCCCCTCGGGTGATCGTGGCAGGTCGTGGGGTTGTCCGGTCAGATCGGCCTGTCGGGCCAGGACCAGAGAGGGGTTGGCGTAGGCCAGCGGCCCCAGCCGGTCGGCCAGCCAGATCAGGTGCTTCCGGGCGCCCAAAACCGCGCCGCACCGCTCGCAGCGCTGCAATTCGAACTCGTGCACGGTGCGGGTCTCGGCGCGGTCGAGCGTGGCCAGGTCCCACTGGTCCGTCAGCCGGATGCCTTCCTGGGTCGTGCAGTTGTCCCGGCAGTTGCCGCAGAAGATGCACGCATCGTATCGGCAGGTGATCCGCCGCACGGGCGGCTGGGTGTCCACCGCGTCGATCATCGTCAGGGCCTGGGTGGGGCACACGTTCACGCACGCCCCACAGCCGACGCAGTGATCGGGCTGCACCTCCGGCTTGCCGCGATAGCGCGGCGGCACGGTGCACGGCTCAGCGGGGAACCGCGTGGTGAACCGCGGAGACAGGATCACGGTGATCGCTTCCTTGAGCTCTCTGACTTTCGGCCAACGCATGGGTCTGCCCCGCTAAGATTCGGAAGGACGCTTTTCGGGGGCCGGGGACAGGCCGTGCCCGTCCGCCCCGTATCGATCAACGACGCTGCCTTCCCACAACGGCACGCCGGAGGCGTAGGCCCCTCGCGCGATCGCGTGGGCGCCCGTGGGCGAGGTGATCAGGATAAAGACGGCGCACACCAGGGCCTTGGCGATGGTGGCGCCATCGCCCGAGGCCGCTCCCACGCCCACGAGCAGGAGGATCGTACCCAGCGTGACGCACTTGGTCGAGGCCTGCAAGCGGTTGTAAATGTCCGGGAACCGCACCAGGCCGATGCACCCGAACAGGTCAAACAGAACACCGATCGTAATCAAAATGTAGCCGATGACCTCACTCATCGAAACGGCGACCCTCCAGGAACTTGGCCAATGCGATGGTCCCGATGAAGCTCAGCAGCGCCCAGCCCAGCGCGACGTTGAGGTAAAAGTCCTGGCCCGTGCTCAGGCTCAGCAGGCCGCAGAAGCCCACGAGCACGATGCCCAGAATGTCGATGGCGACCGTGCGATCCGGAGCGCTGGGGCCGGCGGCGATCCGGTACAGACACAGAAAGCAGCAGGCCGTCAATCCAAGGGTGTACAGCGTAAGCATCAGGGTTCCTCGAAAATGCGTTCCAGGAAATACTCGAATCTGCGCGCGATCATCCGCGTCGCCTCGTCCACGTCGTCGGAGCGCACGTTGATCCAGTGCACGTAAAGCGTGCCGTCGTCGGTCAGATCCACGGTCAGCGTGCCGGGCGTCAGGGTGATGCTGTTGGCCAGGGCGGTGATGGCCGACTCGCTCGTGAGCGAGGTCTTGATCTTGACGATGCCCGGATGGATGGGCATCTTCGGGTGCAGCGCCCGGTAGACCACGTCGAGGTTGGCGACCAGCACGTAGTAAAAGAACACCGGCACGTAGAGCACAAACCACACGATGCGTTTCGGCGAGCGAAACACGTGGTGCTCGGGCGGAAGCACGTCCTGGAACAGCACCGCCACGACGGCCGCGGCCACAATGCCCGCCAGAAACACCTGCCCGTCGAGATGGCCCTCGACAAACGGCCAGCTCAGCAGCACCCAGATCACCAGAGCCAGCACGAAGTAGATCGGTCGTCTCATGGTTCGCTCCTATGGGTCGGCCAGCACGATCCGGCCGTACGCCACCCCCTGGGCGACGGCCTCGGCGGCCGGCTCCAGCACCGTCTGCCGCAACGCGGGCACGAGCAGCAGCAGCCCCATGACCACGCACAACACCGCCAGGGCGCCCATCGCCACGTGCATCGAACCGGGCGATTCGCGTACACCGCTCAGCCCCTCGGGCGTCTCGCCGAGGAAGACGTGCCGTTGAACCTTCAGGTACATGATCAACGTCAGAACACTGACGAAAACGATCGTGGCGCCGAGCCAGATATACCCGGCCTGGACCGCGGCGATGACGAGCACCAGCTTGCTCCAGAAGCCGCTGAACGGGGGAATACCCGCAATGGCGGCCGAGCCGATGGTGCAGGTCGTGCGGGTCAGGGGCATTCGCCGGCCGAGCCCGCCGAGCCGCTGCATATTCCGCGTGCCCGTGGCCATCTCCAGCGAGCCGCTGGTCAAGAAGAGCAGCGATTTGTAGACGGCGTGGTTCACCAAGTGGAACAGCGCCCCCAGAAAGGCCAACGAGGCCGCGGTTTTGGGGCCGGAGCCGGCCACGATCAGGCCGCCCAGACCCAGGCCCATGACCACGTAGCCGATCTGGCTGATGCTCGAATAGGCCATCAGCCGCTTGAGGTCCCATTGCCCCAGGGCCAGAAAGCCGCCGGCCACCATACTCAGCACGCCCAGGGCAACCAGCACCCACGCCGTCTGCATTGTGATTCCGAACACGTTGAACACCACGCGGGCCATCGCGTAAACCCCCAGCACCTTGATGAGGACGCCCGAGAGCATCGCCGAGATGGGCGCCGGGGCGGCCGGGTGAGCGTCGGGCAGCCAGGCGTGAAAGGGCACCAGGGCGGCCTTGAGCCCGAAGCCCACGATAAACAGCACCAGCGCCACGGTCACCGGCAGGGCCGCGGTATCCTGCTGCAACCCGCGCGAGGCGTAGGCCATATTCAGCGCGCCGGTCATGCCGTAGGTCAACGCCACGGCGAACAGGATGAACAGGGATCCCACGCTGCCCAGCACCATGTACTTGAAGCTCGCCTCCAGCTCCTCATGCTCGCAGCCGAATCCCACCAGGGCGTAGGAGGCGATCGAGGCGATCTCCAGGAACACGAACAGGTTGAACAAATCGCCGCTGAGGATCACGCCGTTCATGCCGGTGACCATGAGCAGGAAAAGGCTCAGGAACTTGGCGCGGGCCGTATAGCGGTCCATATAACGCACGCTGAACAACATGGCCGCGGCGGCGACGACGGCCGTGGTGACCAGCATCAGTCCGCTAAGCCCGTCCAATACCAGGTTAATCCCCAGCGGCAATGTCCATCGCCCCATCAGATAGACATCGCGTTGCCCCAGGCTGAGCAGCGCCAGGATCAGCAGGGCCCCCGTGGTCAGGTTCGCCAGCCCGGAGGTGGCCATCCGTCGCCGGTCGCCGATCAACGGCAGCACAAACGCCGCGCCCAGAGGAATGACCACGAACAGCACCAGTGGAATGCTCATCCCTTCAGCCTCCTGATCTGGCTGATGTCGAAGGTGCCGTACCGTTCGTACGTGCGGATGCAGATCGAGACCATCAGCGCCAGCGACCCCAGGCTGATCACGATCGCGGTGAGCACCAGCGCCTGGGGCAGGGGATCGACGCTGTGAAGGACGGCGACGGGCTGCCCGGCGGGCGGCCGCGAGAGAATCGGCGCGGCCCCGCCCAGGCGATAGCCCACCATGATGAGGAACAGGTTCGCCGCGTATTCCATGATGACCAGGCCCAGGACGATCTTGACCATGTTCTTTTTAACCAGGGCACAGTACAGCCCGATCATGAACAGCAGAAAACACAAGGCGTACAGCATGGCTAGTCCTCTCCCTTCGCCGGGCGCGTCGTATCCGCTTGGAAGGCCGCCAGCACCAGGAACACCATGAACAACGACGCGGCCACCTTCAGGGCGATGGCCACGTTGGACAAGGGGATGGTGCCGGCGCTGACCAGATGGAAGGCCGTATCGTGCGACGCGAGTATCTCCCGATGCAGCCAGTTGTAGAAATAGCCGCCCGCGCCGTACGCCAGGCCGGTCAAGGCGATGCCCCAGAACAGCAGCGCTCCGACGCAATCCAGTCGCGAGGCCAGGGGCAGCGGCAGGTTCTCATCGGCGGCCCGCCGTCCGAACGCCAAGGTCAGCAGGACGTACGAACAGGCCAGGATCACGCCCCCGGCGAATCCGCCGCCCGGTGTGAGGTGGCCGAACAGCGTGATGTAAATGCCGAACAGGAAGATCAGAATCTTCACCCAGGTGCTGATATTCTTGACGATCAGGGTCATGCCGTTCATGGCCGGTCCTCCCCGCGGATTCGCGCCGTCGTTCGCAAGAGCACCGTCGCGCCGAGGATCGACGTGAACAGGACGGTCGCCTCACCCAACGTGTCATAGGCGCGGTAGTCCAGGATGACCGCCGCGACCACATTGGCGGCCCCGGTCTGTTCGAGGGCGTCGGCGACGTATGCATCCGAAGCCGTCTGTTCGCTGGGGTCGGCGTAAACGCCCGTACCGAAGGGCGGAAACGTCTCGAACACCCTGGCCCCAACCATGAACACGATCAGCAGCATGACCACCGAGACCACCACGCCGAAGAACTGACGGTCGCCGGAGACGAAGGTCTTGTGGCGGTTGATCGTGGCCCGGATGAGGATGATCAACGCGAGCACCTCGACCGTGATCTGCGTGATGGCGATATCGGGCGCCCGCAGGAACAGAAACATCATCGCCCCCCCGAAGCCCGCCGCTCCGATGCAGATGACCGCGCTGAGCAGATTGCGGGTCTCAACGGCGATGAGCGCCGCGATCACGATGAATATCATAAATGCGTAGAAAATCTCCATGGCTCCCCTCACCAGATATCGCACAAGACGTACAGGACGACGAGCAAGCCCACCACCACCCACGTGAGGTACGTGTTCAACACGCCCGAGTGCATCCACCGCAAAAAGCGGCTGACCGCCAGGCCGACCGTGCCGCCGTAGGCGTACACGTCGAACCAGCCCTTCTCCTGCAGGCGGTACAGGCACCGCAAGGGCTGCAGGGAGGAGACCGTCTTGTAGAAGTGCGTACCGGGGACGATCATCCGGTCATTGGGCTGCACCTCGCCGCAACTCCACGTCGGTACGGAGCGAACCGTCCGCGCACGCACGCTTGCCAGTAAAACACCTCCGGCCACGACCAGGCCCACCAGCAGAAATGCGGTGGCCAGCGGCGCATTCCACAGCCCCAGCCAGTCGCCGCCGTCGGCGGCCGTCGACAGGCCCGTCGCCGGAGCGATGAAGTGGTCCAGTGGAATCATGTAGGCCACACCGAACAGGACGCACAGGCCCGCCAGGACCAGCATGGGCGCGAGCATGGCCGCCGGGGCCTCACGAACGTGGTCCAGGTGTGACGGTCGCCGCGACAGGAACAGTGCATGCAGGATCTTGACGAACGAGGCCAGCGTCAGGGCGCTGCCGAACATGGCGGCGGCCAGCCACGCCGGCCACAGCGTGGCCCCGGCGCCGGTCTGATCGCGACCCATGGCCACAACCCCTTGGTACACCATCCACTTGGAGACAAAGCCATTCAACGGTGGGATTCCGGAGATACTCAGAGCCGCGATGATACACGCCAGAAACGTCCACGGCATCCGGTTGGCCAGCCCGCCCAGCTCATCGAGCTCGGCCGTGCCCGTTTGCTCTTCCACGGCGCCGCCGCACAGGAACAGGCAGCACTTGTAGATGGCGTTGTTGAGCAAATGGAAGACGCCTCCGGCGATGCCGACCGGCGTGAGGGTCGCGATGCCCAGAATCATGTACCCCACCTGGCTGACCGCGTGGTAGCTGAGCAGTTTCTTTACATTGTGCTGCACCATGGCGACCATCACCGCCAGGAGGATCGTCGCCGAGCCGATCACCGCCAGGACCAGCGTAAGGGGACCGCTGTGCAGCACGAACAGCCGCGTGACCATCAGCACCAGCAGGTAGATGCCCAGCAGCTTATCCAGCGCCGCCGGCAAGAGGGCCATCACCGAGGCGGGACTGTCCTGGCCGGCGGTCGGGACCCACGTATGCAGGGGCATCGCCCCGGCCTTGGTGATCGCCGCGAGCATCAGCAGCAGGAACGCCGTGATGCCCCACCCGCTGCTTGTGCCCACGCGCAGATCGGCCATGATGAACGTGCGTCCGCCGGCGCCCGAGCCCGACAAGACCCACATCATCACCACGCCGAGCAACAGTGCCGCGTCCGAGACCGCGATCATGGCAAAGCTCTTGGTCGCCGCGAACCGACACGCAGGTCCGCCCGATCCCACCAGGAGGTACAGGGCGACGGTGGCGATCTCCCAGAAGATGACCAGCCACAGCAGATGCCCGGCCAGCAGGATTCCCGCGGACGCCCCCAGGGCCAGCAGAACCGCCCCGTAGTACGCTCCCGGTTGCGGCAAGTCCCTGGCGGGCAGCGAATAGAGCACGATGCCCAGCGAGATACCCATGGCGAACAGCAGCAGGAACCGGTTCAGGATCGTGGTCTGCAGGACCAGGTCCAGGTCGAAGGCCCCCAAGGGAATGGCCCGCTGCCAGGCGGTCTGGCCGGTGCGATACAGCGCCACCGCCGCGACACACGCGAGAATGGAAATCACGAGGGCCGACACCTTGTGCAGGGGCCGGGCCGAAGGCGGGGCGAAGAGGAGCGCAAACCCCGCGACTACGGGAACGAACACCCAAATCGGCAGTATCACATCCACCTTGGCGGCCTCCGTTACACGAAGCGTTCGCGGATTCGTTCGGTTTCCTCACGGCTGCGGCGCAGCAGGTCCTCATAGGTGTACAACACCTTGCCGTGCCGGGCGTCGACGACGGCGATCCGCTCCGTGCAACTGTAGCACGGGTCGACCGCCGCCAGCGTGATCATCACGTCCGACATCTTCTGGCCGATGCACGACGCCTTGAACGACGGCACGTTCACGTAGCTCGGCGCCCGGGCCTTGTGCCGCACGGGGCGGTTGCCGCCGTCGCTGCGGACATAGTGGAACGTCTCGCCCCGCGGCGCTTCGACGTGGCCGACGCCCTGGCCCGGCGGAATCTCGCGGACCTCCACGGCCACGGGGCCGCCGGGAAGCTGCTGAAGGGCCTGACGCACGATCTTGACCGCCTCGAGCGTTTCCAGCAGACGCACCACCGCCTTGGCGAAGACGTCGCCCTCTTCCTGCGTGATGACGTCCCAGTCCAGGTCGCCGTACATGGCGTAGGGATCGTCCCGGCGCACGTCGATGGGCACGCCGCTGGCCCGCGCGGTCGGACCGGTCACGGCGTAGCGAATGGCATCGGCCTTGCTCAGTATGCCCACGCCCTTGAGCCGCGCGTGCAGGATCGGATCGTCCAGCACGGCCTTGGTCAGCATCTCCATCTTCTGCGCGATGGGGTCCAGGGCCTTGAGCATCTCCGGCACCAGTTCGGGATCGATATCCTCGCGGCACCCGCCCACCTTCACGTTGCCGTAGTTGTTGCGGTTTCCCGTGATCGCCTCCAGGAGGTCCAGGACCGGCTCGCGGTATTTCCAGGCCCACATGAAAACCGTCTCATAGCCGATGAAATGCCCGGCCAGGCCGACCCACAGGATGTGGCTGTGGATCCGCTCCAGCTCATTGATGATCGTCCGGACGTACAGGGCCCGCTCAGGCGGGGTGATCTGCGCCAGCTCCTCCACGGCCTGGACGTAGGCCAGGGGGTGCGAGGCGGAGCAAATGCCGCAGATGCGGGACACCAGGAACGGCACCTGGTCGAATTGCAGCGTCTCGCTGATCTGCTCGATCCCGCGGTGGTTGTAGGAGAGCCGCACGTCGATGTCGGTGACGATCTCGCCGTCGACGGTGAGCTGGAAATACTCCATCTCCTCCTGCAGGGGGTGCACGGGACCCACGGGCAGGACGGGTTTCTGCATGGTGACCTTCATGAGGCACCCCCTTTACGCAGCGGATAAACGCCGTCGGGCCAGTCATCGGCCAGGATGAGCCGTTCGAGACGCGGATGCCCCTCGAAATGAATGCCCATCAGGTCGTGCATCTCCCGCTCGATCCATTCGGCGCCGGGCAGGAACGGCGTGATCGACGCCACGGTCGGATGGTCCCGATCCCGCAGATAGGCCTGCACGTTAATGACCGTGCCCAGCTCATCGAAGGCGAAGTGGTACACGATCTCGTAGTTGTCGTCGTTGTCGATCACGGTGGCGATGACGAACCGCGCCCGGACGTCTTCAAACAGAAAGCGACAGATCTCGTAGACCTGCTCCGCCTCGCACGTCAGGTAGTAACGGGTTCTCAGCGGCTGCTCCAGGCCGGTGAGCCGGTCGCTCAGTGTTTCGATGTGGCCGCGTAATTCCTGATCGTTCATCGTCCGCTTCCTACAAGGCCGCCAAGGCCCGGACCACGCCGGAAATCATGGCTTCGGGCTTGGGCGGGCATCCCGGCACGTAGGCGATGATCGCGTTAGGGTCCACCTCACGGATGATCTTGTCCACCGGCCCGACCATGTGGTATCCCGAATGGAAGATCCCCAGGTCGCACGCGCAGGCGCCGATCGCGAAGACCACGCAGGGCTTGGGTGCCTGCTGGTAGGCCCGGATCAATCGCGGGGCCGCCTGTCGCGTCACGCCGCCGGTCACCAGCAGCGCATCGGCGTGTCGGGGCGAGCCGACCAGCTTGATCCCGAAGCGCTCCACGTCAAACCTCGGCGTCAGGCAGTCCACCACCTCGATATCGCAGTTGTTGCAGGCACCGGTGTTCACGTGAAACACCCAAGGCGACCTCTTCAAGGACCACCGTTTCCAGCTCATCGCGTGTACCTCAAAGCCATCCGATGCCCCGCGCCCGGCCGATCATGGCCAGGGCGATCGCCGCGAGCAGCACCGGGCCGCACAGGAACCAGAAGAACTTCATCGCTTGGTCGATCCGCACCCGCGGGTTAGTGTTTTTGATGAGGATCAGCAGCACCAGCACGAGCACCAGCTTGCCGACGCCGCCCGCCATGCCGGCGGCCGTGTGCCCGAACCCGCCGAGGAACACCGTCACCACGAACAGCGGCAGCGCCACCAGGCACACCGCCTGCATCAATTGCCACAGGGCCAGCAACGGCCCGGAGTATTCGATCAGCACGCCGCCGGCGATCTCCGTTTCGGCCTCGGCGATATCGAACGGCACCAAGCCCAGCTTGGCCTGGACACACAACACGGAGATGAGAAAGGCCAGCATGCCCGACACACTCCAAACCGGGGTCTGCGCGGCCATCGCCCCGAGGCTCAGCGGCAGAGTCGCGCCGGCCCCGACGCCTTTGATCAGCGCGACGATCAGGGCCAGCACCAGGGCCAGCTCATACGAGATGACCAGTTTGATCTCGCGGCTCGTGCCGATGGCGGCGTGCGGACTGGCGCTGGCGCTGCCCCCCAGGATCAACGCCAGCGACGGGATGGCCATCAGGTAGACCGCGCCGATCACGTCGCCCAGGAACGGCTGCCCGGGCCGCAGGTTGCCCCGCCAGAGGAGCGTCGCCAGCACCAGCGACCCGGCAAACCCCAGCATGGGCGCCAGGACAAAAACCACCTTCTGACCGGCCTCCGGGATCAGGGTCTCCTTACCCAGCAGCTTGAGCACATCGTAGAGCGGCTGGGCCAGCGGCGGGCCGATGCGGTGATGGATCAGCGCGGTGACCTTCCGCACGATCCACACGGCCAGCAGGCCACAGGCCACGCTGAACAAGAGCCCCGGAAACACCAGCATCACGAACAGGTTGTGCAGAATCTCGTTCATGGTCATGCGCTCGTCGGCTCTCGCAGGAAGGGCTGCCATCGAGCCCCGGCGGGGACCCGCACGACAACGTCCGGGAAGACCTCCACCAGATCCCCCTCGATCGTAACGTCGTCCCGGTAGTCAATCGCACCGTCCCGGCAGGTTCGGACGCACAGGGGCTTTTCGCCGTCCTGCAAGCGGCCCCGACACACATCGCACACGTCGGCGGCAAACGGCACCAGCTCCGTATAGATCGTCCCGAAGGGACAGGCCGCCGCGCAGGTCCCGCAGCCGGTGCACAACATCGTCGCCCGCTTGAGCACGCTTTCGTCGGGCCCCACCGGAACCTTCTCCAGGGCGTTTTGCGGGCAGGCCTCCACGCATGGGGCCGCCTGGCACTGGCGACAGATCAGCGCGAACTGGATCTTCTCCAGCAGCGCCACCACGCCGCGGTTGTCCGGATGGTGCTTGTACGAGCAGCCGATCCGGCGCGGGTCCTGCGTCTTGCACTTCGGCAGATCGATAATCAGTGTGCCCGCCATGCGTGTCCCTAATCCCAAATGTTCGGGTATTTCCGAATCTGTGCGAACGTAAACACCGGCCCGTCCTTGCAGGCGTAATACCGGCCGATCATGCAGTGGCCGCACTTGCCGATGCCGCAGCTCATGTTCTTTTCCATCGACAGATAGATGCGCTCCGGCGCAAAGCCGTGCTCCACCAGTCGCAGTGTCACGTACTTCATCATGACCGGCGGCCCGCAGACCACGGCGACGGCTTCGTTCACATCGACGTCATCGGGCTTAACGATCTCCGTGACCACGCCCACGGGGCCCGACCATTGGCCGTTGGCCTGGTCCACCGTGCAGGTGATCTCGAGTCCGTTGATCTTCTGCCAGGGGCCGAACAGGGCGGGTTTGTAGATGAAGTCCTCGGGGGTGCGCGCCCCGAAGCGACACACCACCCGATGAAACTCGCCGATGCGGTCGATGAGGGTCAACAGCAGCGAACGGATGGGCGCCAGGCCCACGCCGCCGCCGATGATGTACACCTCCTTGCCGACGAACGCGTCGACGGGATAACCATGCCCCAGGGGCCCGCGGATGCCGACGGCCTGTCCCGGGTTGCATTCATGCAAAAGGCCGGTGACGTGGCCGGCCTTCATGATCGTGACCTCCATCCGCTCGGTCAGCGCCGGCGAGGAGGAAGGGGTAAAGGGCGCTTCACCGCGGCCCGGCAGCGTCAGCTCGATGAACTGGCCCGTATCGAACGTGAAGGGCTGCTCCGGTTCGATGACGAAACTCTTGATGGTCGGCGACTCGTCGATGACCTCGATAATCGTCGCATTCAGCGGCTGGTACGGGTTGGCGATCATCGGTCAGCCCTGTCCCTTGCTCACCCGTTCACGATTCAGTTGCGTCAGCAATTCCCGCAAGTCGAGCCCGCCGGCGCACGCGTCGATGCAGCGGCCGCAGCCGACGCACATGTAGAGGCCGTGCCGCTCGAGGAAATAGACGAACTTGTGCAGCAGCCGGTGGCGCGTGCGATCGCCGAGAATCTTGCGCGGATTCGCACCTCCGGCCACGCGGGCGAAGTCCCGGCGCACGCAACTGTCCCACATCTTCATCCTGGCGAAGATGTCCGTGTCCAGCGTGTCAAAAAGATAAAAACAGTGGCACGTTGGGCAGATCCGCGTGCACGCCTGGCACTCGACGCATTCGGCGGCCATCTCGTCGAACAGGGGGGCGTCCTGCCCGGACTCGACGATCTCATCCACCTTGCGATCCAGGCGATACGCGGCGTTGAGCCGTTCGATCTGTTCGGTGGTCTTCTGTCTTTCGTGCTGGCGCTCGGTCAACGCCGCCGACGGCACGCCGGCGAAACGGTCGAGGTACCGGCTGAGGAACATCGCGCCCTTCGGCGATCCCGGCTGGACCAGGTAACCATCGCGAATTCGGGACAGATTCAAATCGAAACCGGACTCCGGAAAGACCTGGCCGCCAAACAGCACACAGCAGCACGAGTCGGTCGGCTCGGTACAATCCGAGGACACGATGAACATGGCCTCGCGGCGCGCGGCGTAAAAGGGATCGCGGAACTCATCATCCTCCAGGAAGACGCTGTCCAGGATCCGCAGGGCCTTGAGATCGCAGTCTTTCAGGCCCATGACCGCAAACGGCCGGGCCGCCTCCGGCTCGAGGGGGTGGGGGAATGCGGCGGCCCGCTCCCGCAAGGGAAACAGGAACTCCTTGGCCGGGGTGCAGAGGCGGGCCGGATTGAACGCCACTCCGTCGGGGGCCTTGGGATCATAGCGTACGAAGGTGGAAGACTCTGCCCCGCAACGCGGAGCGTACACCTCCATCTCCTGCGCCAGGGCGTCCAGCAGGAGCTCGAACCTGCTGATAAAAACCGTTTCCACGATCCGGCCTCCTGGGGCTGCGGCCTAGACCTCCACGGGAACGTAATAGGGCAGTCTGGCCAGGTCCATGCCGATATCCATCGTAATCACCTTCACGGTGTCGGGCAGATACACGCTGTATTCCGGCGCGAAGTTGAGGATTCCCTGCACGCCCGCGGCGACGAGCGCCTCGGCGGTATCCTGGGCCCCCTCGGCCGGGATCGCCAGAATCGCCAGTCGCACGTCGTCCTGCCGCAATACGGGGATCTGCCGATTATCTCGTATCGTCAGGCCACGCACGGTCCGGCCGATCTTTCGACGGTCGCGGTCGAACACCGCCACGATCTCGAACCCCAACGCTCCGAATCCGGGGTATTTCAGCAGTGCGGCCCCGAGGTTGCCGTAGCCCACCAGCGCTACACGGTGCGGGCGATCCAGGCTCAGGATCTCCCGGAGCCGCCGCGACAGCTCGTCGATGTCGTACCCCACGCCCGGCGTGCCGAAGTCGCCGAAATACGACAAGTCCTTGCGAATTTGCGGGGGATTGACGCGAAGCCGCTCGGCCAGTTGCCGGCTGTTGATGCGGGTGTGGCCTTGGCGACTCAGGAGCAGAAGCCCCTGAAGATAGGTCGGCAGGCGCCGAATGGTCTCGTCTGGAATGCGATGGAGCCTCATGGCCTTGCTCGTGCTTGTGTTCTCATTCACAAACAGCCTATCCAAACTTTTGTCCCGGTTTTTGCAGAAGTCAAGCGGCTTTCTGTGATTTTCTCACAACAATTTTGCGGCGACTGTCTCCTTCGCCGCAACCGCTTTCCCACAAGCCACTTACGCAATCTCGCGGGGAGTTCGGCAGGCCTGTTCTATGCCTCATCGACGACGGATTTGTGTCCCGGCGGGCGGGGCTTTCACCGTTCCCCGAGGCGATGGAGGGGCGGAATGCGCCGAATGGGCAGGCATCTTTTCTCCAGCCAAGCCCGACACGGCCGTGAAGAGACCCCTTTCGCCCGCCTGTGGACCAAGCCATTCATCGCGTCAGAATCGTGTCCCCCAGCGTTCCGCCAAGAAGGCCAGATCGGCCAGGTCGATCCGACGGTCATGGTTGAAGTCGTACCGGCCTGGGGGGTCGGCAGCAAGCCAGTAAGGCATCCACAGACGCAGGTCTTGCGGGCCGATCCTCCAGTCCTCATCGAAGTCCGCCGCAAGGCCGTCATACAGGCACCGGATCTCTTCCTCGCTCAGGGCGTAATCGTAGATGCGCACATCGTCGATGGCGCCGGCGAACGTGGAGAAACTGAGGTCATCCCATCCGGCGCCCACGTGGAGTCCTCGATAAGGGGCCGGTCCCCACTGAATGGGTCCGCTGGCCGGCACGGAGGCCCGCAACTGTGCGTCGAGGTAAAGTGATGCGAGGGTCCCATCATAGGTCGCGGTCACGTGAATCCAGCGACCCGCCTCGGCCGCCGTGCTGACCCAGGCGGTATCCATGCTGCCGCCCGGCTCCGTTTTGACCCACCAGTTGATCCGTCCGTCGGCGGCCCAAAGCATGTACCCCTTCTCCAGCCACGACATGCGGAAGGCGTTGTGAACGAGGAACTGCTTTTCGGGCCCGGTCAGATCTTCGGCACGGATCCAGGCCGCCACACTCACGGAGCGAACCGGCTGCAAGGCCGGATCATAACCACCGGCCAAGTAGCCCGAAGGGGCGGACAGAGACACCGCCTGGTCGAAGCGGCCGTCGAGAATCGCGACCTCACCCTCCACCCGGAGATCGCGCCCGCTGCCGGTGGTGTCGGCGATCCGGCCGTCAAGAATCGCGTCCATCGCCCAATGACCCAGCAGGCTGTGGGGCCGGACATCCAGCGAAACGGCCCGATGCTCCACGAGCCGATTCGTCTCATCGACCAGCACAATGTCGGCCTCGTGCACGCCCACCGGCAGGTCTTTGGCCGTCGGGCCAAGGCAGACGTCGACCACCTGCAAACGCCCCGCCGGGATATCGCCCGATGACGGCGAAAGGACCGCCCAGTCACGGTCCGACACCGCGTGCCACTGCAAAGTCAGGGGCCCGGGATTAGAGATCGTCAGTGTTTGGCACGCTGCCGGCGGGTCCGACAGCGGCCTCTCAAAGACCAAGGGATCCGCCGGATCAACGTCAAACACGAGGCCTCCTCGATAATCGACGAAGTTGGACAAGTTGTTGATCTGAGAGCAACCGTATTCGATCCGCATGTATCCGGCCTCGCCCCAGTCTTCGCCCCACGAATTGCGCACGATCCATACGCCGGCGCCTCCCTGGGTGTCGTCCCAGCCGACCAGCACGACCGCGTGGTTGATCGGCTCCTGGGTACAGGCGTTGAAGACGCCGCCCCGGTAGGTCTGAAAGGCCGCACCGGCATGCACTCCCGTGGCGACCGGGCCATAGTGGTAGATGTGCCACTTGATCGCGGCCACGTCCGCGGGAATGCGCCCCCAACCGTCCATGAAATAGGGGCGCGGATAGGGGCAATCGCAGGCGCCCTCGCTGGCCAGATAGGGGGCATCACTCTCGAGCACCAGTCCGGACTGACCGCAAAGGTCCGTTGCCCGGTCGGGCAGAAACAGGTCGAAGGCCCACTCATGCCAGCCGCCGAGTTGGCACGAGCCCGCCTGGCTGCAACTGATCAGCCACTGCTCGGACAGATCAAGCCGCACACCGTCGCGGATCAGGATGGCAAACTCAGCCGGTGCAATGGCCGCGTGGGCCCAGCAGGAGTTGCAGCCCCCTTGGCTGCGGATGGGCGGCGGATCGACCACCTGACGCCAGTCAAAGGCGCTCGGCAGGGGTCTTGCCGCATAGACGTTCACCCCGCTCTGGGCGGGGGGCTTGGAAGTCGCACCCGCGGCCAGGGGGATCGCATCGAGCGGGGGCCGAGCACCGCAAAGCACCTCCAGCGGGGTCTCCGTGGCGCGGCTGGGACCGATTTCAAACGTCCAACCCTCTTGGACGGCTTGGTGGCGCAGGACCTCCAGGTCGGCCGATGTCAACTGGGCATACCCGGCCATCGGGCTCAAGAGCCACGCGACCGCGGCGGTTGCTATCGCGGAACCTCGGCGAGACAAGGGTCACCTCACATGTTCACACACGCCGGCCCCGACTGGGGCGGCTGAATCACATATCCAGGAAGGAGGCCGCAACGGAATCCTCGCCGCTGCGACCTCCAGGCACGATCGTGCCGTAGCCAAGAGTCTAGAAGGCGCGTCTGCGCCGCAGATACCCCACCAGGCTACACCCCAACGACGCCAGGACCAGCGTCCCCGGCGCGGGGATCGGCTGGGCCCCTGCCCCGGCGACGACCAGATCCGTGTCATAGCGTACGGTCAGGGCCGACGAGTAGATATAGGCGTCATCCGGCGAAAGATCAGACAAATCGTTCCCCGGCGTCCAGATGATCTGCGCCGTGCTTTCGTGCAGCAGGCCCAACACCGCCGGATCGATCGACAGGCTGTTGACCCCGCTGGACAGGAACGGGATGGTCAGGGTGTCGCCGTTCTTGTCCTCAAAGAACACGGAGACCACGTCATTGTCCAAGTTGCTCAGGTCGCCATCCCAGAGAATGAAGTCGGCCGTGACGACCAGGTCAACGCCCAGGATGCCGCCGTTGGCCAGCGTCAGGTCATAGTTCCCGATGCCCTGGTCGACGAACGGATTGACGTGTGTCCAACCCACATTGTCGATTCCCGATCCCAGTCCCAATGGTGGCGGTGGATCGGCCACAAGAAGTGTGTTGATGGGGACGGTATCCGTGACCAGGGACGGCAGGGCAAATGCCGTACCGGCGCTTGCCAGGATACCGATCGCTACTAACCATTTTATTCTCATCCGATTTCTCCCTCACTTGGATTGGCTGTTTCTCCCATCTCAATCACAGGGGCGATCCGCGGAGGCCCCCGGCCCGTATGAGCGATCCGATCCCACGACAGGGCCGGGACGCGACGCGACGTGCAGAACACGCCTCCGCCCCCGGCTCTCCAAAGCCGCGTATCTGTCATCGCCGGGCCGCATCGGGCCCAGGACCGTGCTGACTCATTCGGACGGCTCGCTGACATGTCCGTACTGCCTCGCCAAGTCGTTAAAGTCCGCCAGGTCTACATAACCATCACGATTCAAATCCGCCGGGCAGTCCGCGGCGCAATCCGGCCGACACCAGGACTGTGCGAACGCCCGCAGATCCGCCAGATCGACGCCGCCGCTGTCGTCCAGGTCGGCCGTCAATCGCGAGGTCATCAACCACTCATAGGCCCGCCCGACGTTCAATAATCCATGACCCGAGTCGTTGTCGGGACCGACGGGTCCGAGGTCGTCGGCGGTCTCGTAGAGACTCTGCACGAGCTCGTTCGGGTCGGCGTCGGGAAACGCTCCGGCAAGCAGCGCCAGCGCTCCGCTGACATGGGCGGCCGCGAACGATGTCCCCGTCACGTACGCATAGGAGTCGGGGAAGACCCCTCCCAGTGTTACATCTGTGGTGAGCACATCCACACCGGGCGCCACCAGCTTGGGGAACAACTCGCCGCTGCACGACGCCGGGCCGCGACTGCTGAACAGGGCCACGGCCGCCTCGTCATTCACGGCCCCCACCGACAAAGCACCCGGATAACCGGCCGGGCTGACATCGCTGGAGGCCGAGGGGCCATCGTTGCCGGCGGCGAACACCAGCAGGATACCGGCGGCCTGCAACAGGTGGATGTCCTCCTCAAACAGCCGCCTGCAGGCCCCTTCCGGATCGGGGAAACCCCACGAGTTGTTCACGATATCGGGCTGATCCGGCGTGTTGGGGTCGCCGTCCGGGTCCAGCACCCACTGGAAGGCCCGGTGGACGGTCTGAACATCGGTATAGCCGTCGCTCTGGAAGATACGGGCGGCGATCCACCGCGCGCCGGGCGCCACGCCGATGGGCACGCCGGCCCGGTCGCCGCCCACGATCAGACCCAGGGCCTGCGTACCGTGTCCCCAGGGGTCATCGGGCGCCGGATACTCGCCGAACGCGTCGAACCAATCGCCGTCGCCGCCTCGCCAGGTCTGCCGCAGATGCGTGTGCCCATAATCCACACCGGTGTCGAGACAGGCGACCACGACCTGCGCGCCCCTGTAACCGCGCCGCCACAAGGGCTCGACGTTGACCCTGGATAGATTCCACGACCCCATGGCGATCTCAGAGGGTGGCGGCGGCCGGAGATGCATCGGCGCGTTCCAATCCATCGCGGTGACCAGGGGGTGCTCCGCCAGCGCTGCGATGACTTCGGGATCAGCGGTCACAACCAGCGCATTGATGTGCCACAACTCATCGACGATGAGAGCGCGGCCTCGAAGCCAGCGCTGCAGGACCTCCCGCTGATGGCGGCCGCGCTCATGCAGTCGTTTCACCAACGCTGTGCGGACAGCCGCGCGCCGGCCGCGCGAAGACGGCCGGGCCACGTGTGGCAACGGCGACCGATCCGCGCACCGCACGATGACCGATATGCACTGCTCAGGCCCCGTCCGCTTGAGCACGTCCGCCAGAGACGCCGAAACCTTGCCGCGTCCTGCGAGGCAGGATGCCGCGATGGTGCACACGCCGGCCATGATGACCATACTTCGATGGATGCCACTCGCCCGCATCTATTGCACCACCACGTCCTTCACCTCCATCGGGCCCAGGACGACGGTCACCCGGTCGCCCTGCTTCACAAGTCGGCCCGGATTGGCGAACAGCAGGAAGTAGGTCTTGTCCTTTCGGGGGGCCTCCTTGTTTTGGCGCATCGAACCGACCTTGGGTGGGGCGGGCACGATGAGCTTCGCCCCGGATTGCTGGTCGATCACCGTGTTTTCAATCTCCGGCCCAAAGATGGCCGCGGCCTTCTCGGGATCGACGACCATGAAGCGAAAGTCGAGCATGTATCCGGCCGCCGAGAGATTGAGGCCCTTGACCTCCACACCGTATTGATCCAGGGGCCCGGCGGCGTCCGCAGGCGGTGTCGCCGGCGCCGCCGCCTCAGGCTCATGGTCGTGCCGGCAGCCTGCGAATACCACGAGAAGACCCAGTACAACAACTATCCGGCCTCTGTGGCCCCTCCGAAGAGCGGTGTCGATCGTTCCTCTGCTCTGCATGGCTCATCTCCTGTCTTGCACGCGGGTCCGCGGTTCAGCGGAAGAAGGCGGAAGGCCATGCATTCGGTCGCCGACCGACACGTCGCCTTCCGCCCTCCATTCCAGGGCTCGGTTCCTGTTTGGCTACCGGGTCCTTACTCTCGCGGGTTCCGTCCGATCGTTCAGGAAGGCCTCGCGGAACAGCGCCACATCGCGGGCGTCGATTTGCCCGTCCCCGTTCAGGTCGGCCGCACATCCGCGACAATCGGTCCGTCCCCATTGATCGAGCAGGACACGGATATCCGCCGTGTCGACCCGGCCATCTCCATCCAGGTCGGCTCGCGAGACACGACGGACGCCCACGGACATCGGCGTCGCCGACAAGGGGGCCACCGGGGGAGGCATGCTCTCGTACACCTGGATGTTGGAGAAGACGCTCTCGCCGGCCGCACTGGCGTCGTCATCATTGGCGAAGAACAGGTTGATCACGCCGCCGGTGTAGTACTGGCCGACGGGAATCACGTAGTGCTTGGGGGTCTCGCCGGCATAGTTGTTGAAGTCGAGTCGACCCCAATTCTGCGTGCCGTAGAGCTGGAACGTGCGTGAGGCCGTGATGGCGTTATCCGTGTCGAAGCCAATGCCGTGGATCTCGCCCTCGATGGAGCTGGCGAAATCGAACTCCAGGACCGTGTCGGCCGTGATCGTGTACGGGAAGACCACCTTCTTCCAGCCGTTGCCCACGATACGCAGCGTCGTGCCGCCGTTCTCAACGGTCGTGGTGGCCACGCCATCCTGCGAGCCGCCGTACGACTCCACCGCGTACATCGTGCCGTTGACCAGGAGCCCGTCGGTGATCGACTGCTCGTAGACCATGACGTTGCGCCAGTAGCCCTCGCCGGTCGGCGCCGCGACATCGTGGTCATTGGCGAAGATCATCTGCGGCATGTTGCCCTGGTAGTACTGACCCACCGGGATCGTGTAGTGCTTCCAGCCGTCGGCGATGCTGTAGTTGTGGTAGTCCTGAATGCCCCAATTCTGCGTGCCGAACACCTGGAAGGTGCGATTCGTGCTGATCGCATCGTTTTCATCGAAGCCGATGCCGTGAATCTCGCCGGCGGCGGTGCTCATGAAATCGAACTCGATCACCGTCCGCAACGTGATGGCGTACGGCAGCAGAATCTTCTTCCAGGCGTTGCCGGTGATGTGCAACGTCACGCCGCCGTCCTCGACGGCCACGGTTGAGTTGCCGCCGTCCTGGCTTCCGCCATATGAGAGGATGCTGTAGTCGTTGAAGTTAATGGTCCCCGCCTTCTGAACCGACACATCCACGGACGACGATTCCGTGGCGGCGCCATCGGAGACCTCCACCGTGAGGGTCACCACCTGAACGGCCCCATCCACGGTCGGCGGCGTGTACACCGGGTTGGCGATCGTCGGATCACTGACGCTGCCCATCCCCGCCGGGACGATCCAGTTGTACGTCAGGGCCGCCGGCCCGGCGTCCGGATCGACGGCATCGACCGCCAGTTGGCTGGTCTGGTCGTCGTAGATGTCCGCCGGCGTCGCCGTGACCGCGTTGATCACGGGCGGCACGTTCGCACCGGCCGACCCGACCTCCAGAAACGACAGCAGGCCCCCTCCCGAAGCCAGATGGTTCGTCAACCGCAACCGCCGGTCAAACACCGCATACGTTCCCTCGGCGGGCGGCGTGATCAGCACGTCCTTGGTCTTGCCCGCGGGCAGGATGACCGAGTATTGGTTCTTCGCGTAGTTGTACGGGAAACCATCTTCAGCGATCACCGTGCCGCGCAGGTTCTGAAAGACCGGGACGTGCGTCTCCAGTCCGCAATTGAACAATCGCACCAGGACGGTTTGCCCCGCCTGGCCCGCCGGGATGGCCGGCTGGCCCGCGGCATAGGGCTGGCCGTTCACCAGGAAGTAGCGCGGCTCGTAGTCAATCGTGCTGGTCATGGCCTTGCCCGGTCCGTAGTTGTTCGAGGCGACGGCCGCGTGGAACACGGGGTCGATCTCGCTGTAGAAGAGGACGACTTCCGCATCGTGCGTCACGCCCGGGTAGACCTCGCCGTCCGCTGGCCGCACAATCACGCCGCCGTACAACCCCATCTGGACGTGACACGCCAGGTGATTGCCGCTGTGATAGATGAAGGAGCCGGGCCTCAGGTTTGTCCAGGTGTAATCCACGGTTCCGCCCGGCGGCGTGTCGTAGGTCAGGTTACGAATGCGTCCTTCGTACTGGGGATAGGGCCCCGGACCGAAACGCGTCGGCTGCATCTCGGCCACGTCCGGGGTCTGGCCCGGAATCACCACCGACGCCGGACAGCCCATGTCCAGCCCGGTGTTGGCCGCCGTGAGCTTGTTCTTGAGATGGATGGTCAGGGTCGTGTCTCCCGGCGGCACCGTGAGCAGCGGGCCGGGAATCGTCACGGTTCCATCCTCCACCGCGGCCGAGGAGTCCTGGGCAAAGCCCCACATGACCACCTCCTCGCCGTCCGGCAGGGTGAGGGTGGTGATATCCGCCCGCAGGTAATACTCGACCGCGTATAGAGGACTCGTCCCGAGGGCGAACACCAGGGCGATCGCGGTCATACTTGTACGTGCTATGTTCTTCATGGCATCGAACCTCCTGATAGGGATGCTGGGTTTCCGTTACGGCATCATGTCGATGGGCACACCCGGCGGCTCCACAATGCACATGGTCATCAAGCCGCCGGGAAAGATGTCATTGTTCACCATTTCCTTTTCGTTGTGGGAATGCCACATGTAGAAGTAGCCGCCGTAGATATTGAAGCCGCCTTCGCCGGGCGGAAGCGTGCCCATGGCGCCCAGGAACGGACTGCCGCTGTACGTCGCGCCGAACGTGAGGTCCTTCTTGTCAGGCAGCACCACGGGGAAGGGTTTGCCGTGGTCAGGTGCATACTCCCCGGGCTCCAGCGGGTCTTCCGGTGCATGGCCGTAGATGTCCCAACCCAGCTTCTCACCGGTCCAGGTGAAGATCGCGTCGGCCGTCTCACCGGGTGCGGTCAAGAGTGTGAAATCCGACGTCGCCAGGTTCGCGCCGAGCAACGGGTCGCTTGACAGCAGCCGACCATCGCGGGCGATCTGCAGAAAGTTGTTGCCGTGGGTGTGGAACGGGTGCAGGTCTCGCCCCGCGCCGATACACCGCATCAGCATTCGGTCGCCCGGATGCATGCGCGGCATACAGTTGTACGGCTGGGTGGGGAGCAGCGGGTAATGGGCCGGGAGCATGACGTCCGGAGCGCACCGGCCGTTAATGAACCAGTTGACCGGCCAGTACTGCGTGAAATCGATCTGATCCCAGAGCCCGAGCTGCGCCTGTTCGTGAATCACGGGGTCCAGCTCGGTGAACAGGAACAGATACTCGTGATCATACGCGGAATCAGGGTGATCGTAGGCCCACTTCTCGCCGGCCGGGACCCCCTGGGGCCGCACGATCAAGGCGCCCACCAGCCCCATCTCCACTTGCAGTTCCGCATTCGTGCCGCTGTGGTAGAGATAGGTGCCGGCATGGGTCGCCTCAAAGGTGTACTGCACGACGCCGCCGTTATTGGCGGGGGCTTCGCGGGTCAGCAGACCTGCCTGGCCGCCCGTGGCCGTCACGCCCACCTGGCCCGGGAACACGATCGACACGGGCACCTCCAGCTCGCTGCGGAGATTGACCTCGACGATGTCGCCCTGTTGGACCTCCAGCGTGGGACCGGGGTATTGCATGGTTCCCGCCCCGTTGGCATAGCCCCACATGTAGTAGCTGCCCCCATCCGGCGTCTGGATGTATCCTTCCCGAGCCGTCAGGTTGAACACGGGCCCGGGCACCGCGGGGATCATCGCCTGCGCGGTCCAGGTTGCGCCCAGGACAACCACCACGGCCAGGGTCAGGGCCTTTTTGCTTTGTATTCGTGACCTCTTCATGATTGATCTCTCCTGTCTGGTTCGCATTGCGAGGGTTTACGCTTCCTGACCGCTATGGGGCGGAGATGACGATCTCCGTCATCATGCCGCCGAAATCCTCCGCGTTGTTGCTCAGCGCGTTGAGATTCGTCGAGTACAGGACGTAGGTGCCCACGGGCACATCCGTCGTGTCCAGGATGACGTCCTTGGCCTCGCCGCCGCCGAGCGTGACGGAGTTGGTCATGTACGACAGGTCCTCCCCGTTCGGACCGCGGAGCAGGCGTGCGCCCTTGCCGACCACCCGCATGGGGATGCCGGCCACCGTCAGGGTGAAGAAATCCGTCGTCGACAAACTGCTCATCCGCAGTAGGACTTTCTGTCCCTGAACGGCCTCGATCAGCGCATGGACCTTCTGCGACTCGCGATCGGGCCACCCCTCGTCGCTGGCCGTGTTCATCAGCGGATACGGCTTGGTCGTATCCGGATAGCCGCGGCCATTGAGCATGGGATACTTGTCGTCCATCATGGCGAAGGGCAGCGGCTGCACGGTGAGGCTGGCGTCGTGGAACGCCGGGTCGAACGACTCGATCTGGATCGGGTAATCCACGTCGTAGTACGTCGATCCGTCCCCGTCGTTATAGGCGTACTTATACCCCGTATGGTGCGTGAACCCGTTCAGGTCCGTCCCGTCCGGCAGCATGTTCTGGCGGGGTTCCACGTAGAGCTGACCCAACATGCCCATCTGCATGTGCTCGGTGGCCTCCACGTGACAGTGCCAGATGAAGGTCCCCGGCTCGACGACGTTGTAGTAATAGGTGAGCGTAGAACCCATATTGATGGAGACCGACGCATCCGGCACGCCGTCGAAGATCGGCGCGGCCTGGGGAAAACCATGCCAGTGAATGGTATGGGGATCGAACAGATCCGGCCGAACCATCATGCCGACGTTGGTCAGGTTCAGGTACAGTTTCTGTCCTTCCCGCAGCCGGATGGTGGGGGACGGCCAGTCCGCCCCCACCATGGCGTGCATGATAATCATGCCATCCGGCACGCCGGTGACATCGGTGAATCCGAAAATGTACTGCAGCTTCCCGTCGGCCATGTTGGCAAAGCCGTCTCCGGCCGCCATGTGAAGCAGCACGTGGTCATTGAACGGGTCGCCGTCGCCGTCGGAATCCTCGGGATCGGTGTCCGGGACGTACTGCGTCTTGACGGCCGCCTCCAGCGGGATGGCCAGACCGGCGATGACCCCGACGATCAGGAGTGCGGCCATTAGTACTCGTAGAGTTGTCATTGTTCTACTCCTTTGAATAGCATCTTCACTTGTATCCGCGTTCTTCTGGGCGTCGTCACGGACAGCAATTCGTGCTTCCGAACTGCTGCGAGAACAACTGGTAGTCCCGTAGGTTGACGATGCCGTCGCGATTGAGATCACACGGGCTGTACTCGTAGTACTGGCACACCGTCATCCAGTTTTGGACGAAGATCATCAGGTCTTGCGTGTCCACGTCGCCGTCCACGTCGAAGTCCGCCGAACAGGAGGGCCGCAATTCATCGGCGCCGGCATCGACGAACATGCCGCCGGGGCGAATTTCGCCGTCGTAGTCGAGGTTCAGCGCCGGCATGGTCGTGATGGACATATCGCCCATGTTGATCGCAACCGATCCGCACGTGATGTGGTAATCCCCGTTCTTGCCGATGGGGATGAACCGGACCGTGATGAAGTTTCCGCCCTCGTCGAGCACGGCCGCCGCGGCCAGGTCGTTGTAGTACGGCGCCACAAAGCCCGGATCGGCCGCCACATTGGTCCCGTCGTCGTAGTCCCCGCCCGAAGCGTCACTCAACGTGCTCAACACACAGTACGCCGGCGACAGAGAGACCGGGAACGGGAATCCCATGACGGCCACGTCCCACAGGGGCATGTCCGGGTTCGGCGCCAATCCGCCCAGGCCGCCGTTCAACGTGGCGTCCCAGTAAAACGACCGGTTACCATGGATGATGTTGTCCCGCAGCACCGGGTCGGCAAACGTCTGCCCCGAGATATCCACGAGGTTCTGGCTGTGCGGCGTGCTGACCACGCCCGCCGGTTGCGGATTCGAGATCAGCAGGTTGCCGGGCGTGAACGAGGCGGCGCTGGTGCCGGTGCTGTCGTTGTTGGCGATGGTGTTGTGCAGGATGTTGACACGCAGCGCGTTGTTCAGGTAAATCCCCGCCCCAGCCGTGGCCGCCACGTTGTTGACGATGATGTTGTTCAGGATGTCCAGCGTGTACCACTGGTCCGACGGCAGCATGGCGTCGGTGCCGTTGATGTGGGTGGCCGAGATGCCCCCGCCGCTGCCCGAACCGGCCAGGTTGCCCTGGATCAGATTGCCGATGATCGACACGGAACCGGCGCCCGCATCCAACTCGCCCGGATCCTCCGGATCGATGAAATTCTGGAGGTGAATGCCCCCGCCGTCGCCACCGAACTGGGCCCCGTAGAAGACCTCGTTGCTCACGATACGGTTGCGAGCGATCAGGCCGCCGTCACTGCTGCCGTAGTGGGCGATTCCGCCACCGCTGAAGCGGCTGAAGTTGCCCATGATCACGTTGTCGGTCACGCGATAATCGGTGGACCCGGCGAACAGCGTGATGCCGCCGCCGCCGTCGATGCCGCCGTTCTTCACGATGTAATTGTGGTGAATGTTGACGTGGCTGTTGGACAGATCCGTGTTGCCCATCAGGCCGACGTTGATGCCGCCGCCGAAGGTGCCCTGATTGCTGTTGATCTTGCAGTTGCGCACCTCGAAGTAGTCGGCATTGGCGAACAGATAGACACCGCCGCCGGCCACCGCGCCGGTCACGGTCAGACCATCGACAAAGCCGGGTTGTGCGGCCCCGAAAGTGCCGGGGTTGACGTTCACCAGAATACCGGGACCCTCCATCGCCTCAAAGGGCTGGCCCAGTTCAGGCATGTCCCCGGCCGCGGTCAGCGCCGCCACCTTCTGGTGCCAGAGGGTGACCTTCTCGGCGGGCACGGGATTGCCGTTGATGATCGTGGACGGGGCCCCGGAGCCTTGCAGCCTCACGTCCTTCCAGACGATCGGGTTCTCCCAGTAAATGCCCGGCTCGATGATGATGAGCGCCCCCTCGTCCGCGTTGTCGATGGCGTCCTGTATCGGCGTATCCGGGAAGATCCCGCCGCCGCTCACGTGGACCACGTTGCCGCAATCCCCGATGTGAAGCGTGACGCCCAGCTCCGACGACAGGCCGGTGTCATTGCGCGTCACCACAACCTGACCGGTGCTGACCGGACCGACGACCCGGGCTTCGATCGTGGAGTTCGACCAGCTCAGAATCGGCAGGGGCACACCGCCCACGCTGACCGTTCCGCCGGCTACCCCGAAGCCGAAATCACGGATGACCAGCTCGGAAGTGGTGTCGTCTGCCGGATCGTAGTCCGGATTGGGCACCTGCTTGCTGCCGACCGAGGTGAGGACCACGATTTCGCCCTTGTGGCAGACAATCGGTCCACCGTCCGGGCCTTCGACCGAATGGATCACGGGCGTGCCGCTGGCCGGCTCGACGTCCAGATTGCGGTTCGGATAGCCCACGAAGGCCGCCACGGGGATCACCGGCGTGTCCAGATAGGTGGTCGTACCCGGCATGAAGTTGAACGTGTACGGCGTCTGGCTGTAGTCCGGGTCGTAATGCGGATCGATGATCATCTGGCCCGGGTTGTCCGGATCGGGGATCGGCCCTGGGTGATTGAGCACGATATGAACCATATTGGGCGAAATGCCACTGGGCGCCCCCAGATTCTCCGTCAGGGTCGAGGGCAACATGGCGTTGTACGTGCCGAACTCATCGCAGTACACCCGCGCGATGGGATTGCCCGCATAGTCGAAGAACGCCACGGGAATCCACGAGGGGGCGGCCTTCTCGCCCTGGATCGGACTGGGACTACTGAACTCCGAAGCCAGATCGTTGTTGATGAAGCCCACGGCACGAGCCGCCTTGGGCGTTTTGGTGAACAGGAAGAAATCGGCTGCCGCGTTCTTGCCGGGGCTGACCAGCACCTGCTTGCGGTCGGCCAGCGGACGCAGGTCTCCGGCGAACGGCGCTTCAATCAGATCGGCCGGATCGATCCCCGGCAGGGGGTCGCCATTATCGTCGGTCTGAAAGCTGAGCCACTGCGGGACCTCTCGAAGATCGCCCACAAGCACCGGCGGGAGCAACAATGGACTGGGCACAAACACGTCGCCGAAGTCCACGTTCTTGTCTTCCTCCTTGACCAGCTCGTAGCCCGGAGGAACCGTCGTCTCCACGATGTACATCGTTTTGGGCAGGCCCTCGACCTCCTCTTGGCCACTGACGATGCCGCCGGGGAAATAGGACGTGAAGGCATATCCGCCGTCGAAGATCCCGTCTTCGATCTGGTTCCACGTCCCGAAATTGTCAAAACAGCTTTGGACCTCCTGTCCGTGCAGGATCAGCGTCGGCTGCGTGCAGCCACACGGCTGGTTGTCGTCCCAACTGTCGGTGGTGGTGATCTGAACGGCGTCGCCGGGGTCAAACTGGCCATTGCCGTTACGGTCCAGATCCTCGGGGCCCGGTGCCCCACCGTCACGCCAGCCAAACGGCGCGTTGTCGACGTCAGCCAGCGTGGGTCCGCCGTCACCATCGAGATCGTCGATGACGCCGTCGGCGTTCTCGTCCAGGTAGAGGTTCACCTGGACGTTGGGAATACCCGGTTCCCAATCCTCACCGGCCGCGTATCGCGGATCATCCTCCGCGCGGGTTACCGCGTAGTACACAATGCCGGAAATCCCGCCGTTCTCGGTCGGCCCGTAGGGGGCCTTGCCCCACTCGATGATGTTGGTCTGGCTCAGAAACAGGTGCATGGCCTGTGTGAGCACCTCGCCCGTTTCCGTTCGGGACAAATCGTTGTCCGTGTTGGGATTGATGATGGGGTTGCCTTCGCAATCCACGTTGGGTAACGGGTTAAGGATGTTCCGTGAGGGCATATCCCACCCGTCATCCGGCGGGATCGGCCCGCCGAGATCGACGATGCTGGTCACGCCCGTGGCCTTGAAGCGGGCGAAGTCCACCTCCACCACCAGCCACTTGAAGAAGGGAAAGACCTCAGCGAACTCATACTCACCCTTCGGATCGGTGACGGTGGCCTGGTAGATCGTGCCGTCGCGGAAACGAATGTTCACGGCCTGGTCACGAATGCCCCCTTCGCCGGGATCGGGAAAGCCGTTCTGATTGGCATCCAGGAACACCCGACCCTCCAGTTTGCCAAACCACCGAAACGTCAATACGTTCCCCAGATCCACGGGACCGCCCCCGGGCGGAACCGTGATTGTGTTGAAACCGAAAATCGAATCCAGCGCCAGGTCCCACGTCACGAGCTGGTATGTTCCCGACGGGACGTTGGAAATCGTGAAGGTGCTGTCCTCGTTGCAGGGCGCCGCGTAGACGGCACGCCGGTCGGTCAACGAATTCAGAGCGATCCAGGCGTCCGGCACCGGCTCACCGGGCCAAAAACCCTGCACGAAGGGCGGTCGGCCAAAATGGTTGTACACCACGCGGCCGGTGACCTCCGACGTGGGGCCATCGGCCCCGGGCAGCGTATCCAGATCGTCCATCTGCCGCGTAAAGCCGAAGAACGCGTGATGCGACGCCGGCCCGAATTCGACGAACACCGGGGGCTCGTTGGCCTTGACCCACGCGTCGATGACGGGGGTCCCCTCGATCGTATTCGTCTGCACCCAGCCCGGCTCCGGCGGAACGACCTGCACGGCATACTTACCCGGCGCCAGGTTCTTGATCAGCAGCTCGCCGTTGGCATCGGTCTTGAGGACCATGCCGCCCATCTGATCGACGATCGGCTGACCGTCCGGATCCAGGAGAAACTCCCCGGTCACCGGGTCCTGCTGATACGTCGTACCAAGCATGTTGCCGAACACGTCCAACATCTGTTGACCGGCGATGTCGGAAATGATGACGGAAAAGCCCTCCAGCCCCGGTTCCGCGGCGTCGGGAATGTTGTTGGTCGGCCAGCGGTCGTCAAACACCAGAACCGAAATCTGCGCCGTCGGCACCGGGTGAGGGTTGACCACCACGGTCACCTCGGCCTGCCCGACGGCGATGTTCTGCCCGCTCATCGTGTACCCGGTATAGGGCTGCACGGTGAGCATGTACCGCTCCGTGGCCGGCACATCAATGACCGCGGAGCTGCCATGCTCATCCCCCTTGGCCACGACCGGTGCGTGGCTGCTGTGGATGCTCACCGACAGGCTGTCGGCGACCAGCGCCCCCGGCGTCACCGGATGCGTGGTGTCCCGCTCCACCAGCCACCGGAATCCGGAGACCGGATTCCCCTGCGGGTCGACCACGGACACGGTCAAGGCCGCCGATGATGCGGCGATCAGCGCCAGCATCAGCGGCACCATCCGGACGAGGCCACCGGCGCGTCCTTTTCGATAGTCCTTGTTTTGCATAGTACATCCTCCCAAACCATGTGCGGTTCCTTCCAGGAACTCGCATCCGCTTGAACACCTTGTGCCCGACGGCACACCGACGTCATTTTCTATCTTCACTTCCCGCGCTCCTTACTTGAGATCACGGCACAATCCGCCGAGTCCATTGGCCGGCGACAATCTGCAAGTCCTTCAAATCGACCACCCCGTCACGGTTGACATCTGCGCCCCCGCACCATGCGTTCGGACCGCACGACTCCACCCACGCGGCCCCCAGCAGGGCCACGTCCTGCAGGTTGACAGCCAAATCCCCATCCGCATCGGCGGCCTGCAGTTCACTGCCCAGGGACACCTGCACGTTGACCGCCGAGCCGGCGCCTGCTTCCGTCCCGGCGGGCGGGTCTTGTCCGATGACCTGGTCCACCGGGTCGGCGGCGAAGGCATAGGACACAGTGCCCAGATGCAGTGAGGCATCCAGGAGCATCTGCTCAACGTCCCCGATCGGCCGGCCGACAACGTTTGGCACAAAGACCCCCGGCACGGCCGAGATCGCGGCGGTGAGGTGCATGTAGCTGTTGGCCGCCGAGGCGCCCACGGCGTTGACGTACATCACGATGTAGTCGCCTTCCGTGACCGCGATGCCGGGTATGCTGTATTCATGGCGGGTGTGATCATTCCAGGGGATCTCCAGCGAGTAGAGCACCGGGTCGGCCAACTCGTCGGCATTAACAGCAATGGCGAAGATGGCATCCCATCCCGTGAGCGAATCAAAGTACCGTCCCACAGTACCTTCAATGCTGACGAATCCCGTGTGGGTGCTTTGCCAGCGGCGGGCGGCGGCCCACTGATCGTTCGCCGCCTGCGCCCAGGGGTAGGCCCCATCCTTCCAGGACATGGGGGGCCGACAGCCCGTGCTGTCGCCGCCGATGCCCCAGGCCTCCTCGGGCGGGGGGTATCCCTTGGGCCAATAGATCGTGATATCGGTGGGTTGCTGCCAGTGGAAGGGGTTGAGCTGCCAGCCATAGAAGACCCCGCCGGCGCCGGTGTAGTTCGAGATGTACCCGTATTCCCAGCCAAACTCGCCTTGCGCCACCGAGCCGTCGGCGCGACTCAACTCCCAGTCGAGAGCCGAATCCGCCAGTGGGGTCGAGCCATTCCCGGCGGCATTAATGACAGCCGGCACGGCGGGCCCCGTTGCCGAAGGGCTAGGCCCCCAGGATTGTTCTGCGACGCGCACGGACACGGCGATCGACAGCCACGCAAGCAGCGGCATCCCCCTCCTCCAGGTCATGTCATCCCCCTTTACACCAGGCATGGTTGAAACCGGCAGCCACGTTTGCCTCCATCGTCCCGCGCCCAGGACCTTGGCCGGGAAGGCACTCCTGTCCGACATCGCATCCCGACCTGACGAAGCAGGGGGGAGGGGCGTACCGACCATGTAGGCCGGTACGCACGTGTCGGACCTCGGAGGAGGGGCAATGCCCCAGCAGAATGCGGGGCTGCCGTAGAAGTGCATCCACAAAAGAAGTTCCCCGTTCGGCGGCGAGCCATGGGCTGGTCCGGTCCGTCCCGCGTCGCAACGCCAGGGCTTCGGTCCGCATCAACGCCCAGTTCATCTTTTCAGTCACCTTTATCACCGTCTCACCCGCCACTCTTTTGTCATCTATCCGCCGAACGCGGGAACTTCGCACAGAACTTAGCGGTGCGGCGCGCAGGCACATATCGGGAAGCCCCCTAATTGTTTGGGCCCTGTCCCCTAAGAAGGTCTAAGGTGGCCCGGGGGCTGAAAAGTGGCGGCCCGGCTCGGTGGCGGATGGCGTGAATGGCCGTTTCAGGGCGTATTTCGCTCTGAGCACGGACCTGATGGCTTGGTTGGTGGCGGCGCTGCAGGTGTAAGGCAAATGCCTACGGAACTATCAGAGGACCCCCGTTTTCGGGGGCGGGGTGGTCAGTGCCTCGCACCCTGGCGGGGCAGATAGATGGTTCCCCCGGGGCCCAGGTCGTCCGGATACGGGGTCAGGCCGTCGGGCGTGATCGACACCTTCAGCCCCGTCACATCGGCCGGACCGTAGGACTCGACGTGCCCATCCGTATACCCCGCCCGCAGCCTCACGGAGATGGCCCCCGGCTCGGCCGATTCCAGGTCGACGGGCTTCGACCAGTAATCACAGGAGACCGCCGTGCCGGTCGTGACGGAGGCGCCGTCGAACTTCTCGCAACTGGCGAAGGCGTCGCGTGTGCCGTACGTCAGCTCATTACGCCAGTACCCGTAGCCGAAGTAATCCGTGATCATCAGTCGGCTCTGTTCGCGTCCGCCGGCGGCGGTCATCGGACCCACAAACGCCCGCCCGGACTCCACGAGGTACCCGCGGTAATTCCAGTACAGACAGTAGGTTCCATAGACCGGGTCCTGGAGGCCGGTGTCCGGGCTGGGGTTGTCCCACGCCTCGCCCGCGAGCCAGGCGTCCTCGCCATAGGGATAGGCCCGCGGCGTGCTGGGGCAGAACATCGTCTTGCCCGTGTCCACGTATCCGGCCAGATAGGCCCCCACGGATCGGAAATGGTAGGGGCTGCGCTTCTGGAAGCCCGTCAAGACCATGGGCTCGCGCCAGCTCCAGCGCGTGGCTATCCCCACCGTCGCCACGGACTCGGGAAAACCATCATTGTGATCGGCGGCGTACAAGGCGGTGGCCTGAAGGATTTGACGCTGGTTGGCGGCGCTGACCACGGCGCGCACCGCCCGCTTGGCCTTCGACAGTGACGGCACCAGTATCGCCAGGAGCAGCGATACGATCACCACGACCGTCAGAAGCTCGATCACGGTAAACGCTTTGCGATGGTCTCCTCGCCTCACATGGCCTCGGACAAGCCGGATCGCACTCTATGTAATACCGGCTCTAGCCTTCATTACACCTCGGATGAATGTCGCCGTCAATCCTCTATTGGCGCCGTCGCCTCGACCAGCCAGTTCCCCGCAAGAATGACCAAGTCCTGGACCCCGACCGAGCCGTCATAATCCACGTCGCACCGGAAAGGCCACGGGCTCCGGCTGGCCTGGTACGTATGCCCGTACGCCCCGATATTCAGCCGCCCGCCGTTGGGCATCATCTCCCCGGCCGGGCACAGGCTTGGATCGCCGGCGTCGACGCAGGGACTTGTCTGGTCATCGTAGACCCATACGCCACCGCCTCGTCCCGATTCATCCGGCTCTCCTTGCGGGAGAAATCGCCCATGCGCCGATTGCAGGTGATAGTCACCGGCGGCCGGATTCGCAAAGAGCGGATCGGCGCTGAAATTGCCTTCGCCCGGGCAGCTTTGTTGCGTGCAACAATACCGCATGTCCAGGTTGTAGCCGCCTTCCACGTAGACATCGTGGTAGGTGTTCTGCCACAGGATGGCGTGTTCTATCGTAGGTTCGCCGCCGCCATAGACCTCAATGGCGGCGCTGTTGTTGACCAGCGTGACGTGGCGGATGGCCGGATCGGTGCCATGGACCCAGATTCCGACGATGCTGTCGGTGATCACGAAGTTCTCCAGGACCGAATCGCCCCTTTCATCAACGTAGAAGCTCACGGCGTAATCGCCCGGCGCCCGAATGACCGCGGCGTCGGCCGCGCTGCGCACGGTGATGGCCTTGCCGTCAAAGAACAAAGGCCCGGTGTAGACCCCCGGCCACACGAGCACCAGATCGCCGTCCGCAGCCACGTCAATCGCTCGTTGGATGGTGCGGAAGGCCCGTCCTCGCCCCTGGCCGTTGTAGGTGTCGCGGCCGTTGACGGCGTCCACGTGCCAGGTCACCTGCTGAAAGAGCTGATTGGCCGTGAGCACGTAGTTGAATACGCGGACGTCATCGAGCAGACCCTGCCAGCGGCGCCCGACGTGTTCGGGGTCGGCGCCGATCCAGGCAGGGTGCATGTTGGTTGCAGCCATGCCGATCACGTCGGCCTGGGCATCGACAGACCCATCCACATACACCAGCAGGAGCGCCTGGTCGGCATCGTACACCCCGGCCACGTGATGCCACTGCCCGTCGTCGATGACCGTCTGCCCCAGGAGCTGGCTGGCTGGCATGAGCCCATTGCGGACGAAGCGAACCGTTCCGGTCGCACCGGCGATACCCAACGACCAGGCGGAATCGCCCTTGGAGATGATCGCGACGTCCGCGTCCACGGGGCCCGTCCGGATCCATGCGGAAACGGTCATGGAGTCGGGCAGATCGAACGCCTCGGTGTCGGGCAGCGCCAGGTATCCATCGCCCTCAAGGAGCATGGCGCCGCTGCCCACCTTGGCGTTCGATGCGGGCACCCACAGAACCGTACCGCATTCCACGCCGTCCTTCTCGCCCGCCGTGTCTTCGGCGTCTCCGTCCAATCGGTAGTGGGCCACCATCTCGGGGGCCATGCGGCGGTTCGGCCCCCATGTGAGCCTGCCCATCCACTCCGTGGACAACAGGGCCAGGTCCTGCATGTCGACGTGCAGATCAAGGCTGTAGTCGCCTCGCAGTCCGTCGGGTTCGGCCTGACCGAACGCGGCCTGCCCGGCAGCGAGCACCAGCCCGACAAGCCACACGGTTGCGACGACAATACGTGCAAAAGGCTTCACAAATCGGTCCGCCCAAACAGTATCCTTCAAACGCCCCTCAGCGCACCAGATGACCCTGCGCCAGATGGATCAGCCACAGGGAATCGGGCTCGCCGATCACGGCCGGCCGTGTCCTGGCCAGCACGGACGGATCGGGACGGTCGTCCAATGTCTCGTGATAGGTCAGGTCCATCCGACCCATGATCTGCCCCTGTCCACCAAGGAAGACCACGCTCTCGAGCCAGTCGGAGTACAGCGACACCACGCACCGGACCGTGCCGGCCGCGTGGCGCAGGTCGATCTGGACCCGGCTCCGATCCTCCAGGTACCGCGTCGTGAACGGAATCTGATACCGTGTCGCATCCCGTCGAATCACGTCGATCGTATGCAGCCCCTCCCAGGGACGGCCGATCCCGGCGAAGACATGGCCGGCGGGATAGGCGCCGGCCGATGCACGGCGGCTGTCGGTAATGAACGTGCCGCCGGGACCGCCCAGGACCGTCGTGGAGCCCACCCGGACGTACAGCCACGCCGGCATCGTCTGACTGACCTGATGGGTGAGCGGCAAGACGCCCTCGCCCTCGATCATCGCCTGGCCAAGCCAGCCTGAGAGTCGGACCAAGGCATATCCCTGCCGGTGAACGGCGTCGAGCCGGTCCACCTTTCGCGCGCCGGCGGGCCAGCTATATTGAAAGTGCTCCTCGTGCAACACATCGTAGCCGTGCACGACACGCTCCACGTCAAAGACGCCGTCTTGCTCGGACGTCACGACCAGTAGTTGAGGCCCGTCGGCGATCGATCGCGGCGCGGCGTGGGATGCCCCTTCCACCCTGTTCAGGAAGGCCGTGAGCGCGGGGCTGTCCGTCGGCAGCCTCTGAACCGAGAGGTCCTCATTGAAATGATGATGATTGCTCAGGTAGACGATGCCCGCCTGGGCATCATAATAGTAGTTCGCGGAGTCGCTTTGAAGCCACTGACAGTAGGCCCGGCCGGTATTCTTCTCCCGCATGATCATCTTGCTCATCACCGGCCCGTCGACCCCCGCCGGGAAGTAGAACCAATTCTCGTGGACATGGCCGTGTTGAGCGGTCTCGGCGACGGCGGGCCCGCTTGCCTGCGCCGCCGCGGGCGGCGTGGCGGGTGTCTCGTCCAGGGCCCGTTCCGTCAAGACCACGCCCCCCGCGATCAATCCGACGGTGACCACGGTGGCCACGGTGGTCTTCGCCGTCAGCAGGCCGATGGCCGTGGCCACCGAGCCCACCTGGACGGTCGCACTGGTCACGGATACGCCGGCCGCCGCTGCCTGGCTGGGGGCCGTCATCTTGCCGAACAGAACCAGCGCCCCAAGCAGGGCCCCCCGCCCGAGCCCCTGTCGCGACAGGAGCCGCTGGAGCCGCTTCTTGGCCCGGTAGAACGTCAGCCGGGCGCTCAGCTCGCTCGAGTCCAATATCTCGGCGATCTGAGCATAGGACATGTTCTCGTAGCAGCGCATGCTCAACACGGCCCGCTGCATCGGCATCAGGCCGTTCATGGCCGCCCGGACGATCTCCTTGAACTCCTCGGTCACCAGGTGTTCCAGACCCTCCGAGGGGGTGTCCGTGGCTCCTTGCAGGTCTACGCGCTGCCGCATGGCCCGGCGCTGCTGGTCTGTCTGGCGGTGATGAAGGCGGACCTTGTTGAGCGCGATCTTGCACAGCCAGGGCCAGAAGCGATCGACCTTATTCAGCTTTCCCAGCACTCGGAACATCTCTAACATGGTCTCCTGAACGATGTCCTGCGCCAGGTCCTCTCGCAAGACAATTCGGTACACATAGGCATATAGCGGCCCTCGAACGCGCTCGGCGAGACGTTCAAGGCTTTGCCTGTCGCCTCGGCGGGCCTGTACGACAAGTTCTGTGTAGCCGTCTTCGTGTCCCACGTGACTTCCATAGGTAGTTGCGCGGCCGCGGTGGAATGTTACCTTCTTTTTCTCACGAGTCCCCGGTGTCGCGGCGACGCCGGGGCAAGTCGTCTGATTCACTCGCTGACAGATCCGTTGGAGAAGGTGTCGACCCCGCGGCGCAACAACCTATCCTATTATAAAGAAAAGACTTATGGAAGGCAAGGACAAACAGGCGGCTGGACATTCACGCGGTTGCCTCCGGTGTGAGCCGAACGCCCGGATGACTTGTCGTAAGGCCATATTTGAAAGAGCTTTATGATAATGGGCCCCGGCATCTGTCCCGCCGAGGCCCATCATCTATTGCTTCACCCCGCTCGTACTCGTCCAAGGGTCACGCGGCCTGGTCATTTTCGCCAAATCCAGTACCTACTTCCTCAGTTGGCTGCGAATGAGCGCCCGGGTCAGCTTTCCCTGGCCGTCGGTCAGCCGATCCTGATCTCGCTTGTGGATCGCATTACGCACCGGGTCGGCATTTCGCTTGGCATCCTGCTCGGCAAAGTAGTCCTTCAGGAACAGCAGGAATTCGTAGGTCAGCTCTTCATCATCCCCACCGGAGCCATCCTGGAGTTGCTTACGCGCACGAGTCTGGGTCTGTTCCTGCTTGGGCTCCCAGTCCTCTTCGAGAGACTCCCTCTTCTGCGCCCGGACTCGGTACTGGTACTGATCCTGGTCGGGCTCAGTATCCGCGTTGCCCGCCCCATAGGCAGGGCCGGCGCCATTGCCCTTCAGGACGGTGGCCTGCTCCTCATCGTCGCAGGAGCCGTCTTGAAGTTGTTTGCGCTCCCGAGCCTGCTCCTGCTTCGGGTCGCAGTCTTCGCCCAGGTATTCTTTCTTGCGCTCGCGAATGCGGAATTGATCCTGGTCAGGCTCACCATCCCCGTCGGTGTCACCACCATCTCCAGGGCCGGCGCCGCTGCCTTTGAGAGTCACTTCCTCCTGGTCGCCGCAGGAGCCATCCCGTAGTTGGTCACGGTCGCGTGCCCGGTCCTGCTTGGGTTCACATTCACCATCGAGGCATTCTTTCTTGCGGTCGCGAAGGCGGAGTTGATCGGGCTCGCCATCACCATCGCAATCCCCATCACACGTCCCATCGCCGGGACCGGCGCCATTGCCCTTCAGGACGGTGGCCTGCTCCCCATCGTCGCAGGAGCCGTCTTGAAGCCGTTTGCGTTCCCGAGTCTGCTCCTGCTTCGGGTCGCAGTCCTCGCCGAGATACTCTTTCTTCCGCTCGCGAATACGGAACTGGTCCTGACCGCCGTCTCCCGTGCCGGTCCCATTGTCCGGGCCCGCCCCGCCTTTCAACACCACAGACTGTTCTTGCTCCTCGTCCGCCAGATTCTTTTGGACCCTGAGCTGACTGCGAACCTTCGCTTGAATTGTCTCCGCTACCTTGGTTTTCTTCTGCTGCCGCTCTCGAGCACGGCTGTCTTCCGGCCTCTGTGCCTGGGCGATGCCAGCGGCCAGCAACACCACCAGTGTCACCAGTAATGACCTTTGAATCCGCATCGTTCACTCCTTTCCTGTCACTTGGGGTTCTTCATCCAAACCATCGCGCGATGTCTTGGGCCTCAGCCTCCGTGGCTTGAGGCGTTTTCCACTATCTCCAACGTTCATGGCCGGCCGGTCCTGCGGTGGGAGTACTTTTTTTTCGCTGGAGTGCGCCTGACTGAGCACCTGTAGTCCCACCGAAGTAGTGGGGATACGGCAGTCCGAAAAACGCTCCTTTTGTGGTAACACCGCTCGGCGGCGCGCACCGGTCTTGTGTGATGCGCAGAGTCCGTCGAGTTTCGGAGGTCGAGATGAACAGACAACGTCTATCTAAAGGCGTGATTCCTGAAGGTTGGATGTGGACCCTACTGTTGCCCCTCCTGGTGCCGTGGGGCATCGCGGCCGGGCAGCCGATCCATGACCACTGCGCCCAGGCGATTCCCGTCGAGCTGGACACGCCTTTCATGGGAAGTTCCACCGGAGCGACGGGCACGATGCTGAGCGGCTGCTCGGTCAATGACCGCTACGATGTGTGGCACGTGTTCACGCCGCACAACACGGGCTACCATCGGATCAGTCTGTGCGGAAGCGACTTCGACACGACGCTCGCTGTTTATGATGGCTGCGGCGGGACGCGGCTGGCGTGCAACGACGATGTGTGCTGGTTGCAGTCGGAGGTCATCGCATACCTTGAACAGGGCCACGCCTATCCCATTCGCATCGCCGGATATGACCGTGCCACCGGCGACTACATCCTCAGCGTCACCGAATGGCTGGACCAACCCGTTAACGACGCCTGTGACCAGACCCAGGAGGCCTTTCTCAACGTGCCGGTTGAAGGGACGACTATTGGAGCGACGGGTGCAGACTTCAGTAGTTGCGCCGACGGGTATGATTTTTACGATGTGTGGCACCGTTTTACCGCCCCGGCCACGGCGTCCTACGTCATCAGTCTGTGCGGCAGCGATTTTGACACCACGCTGGCGGTGTTCGACACGTGCGGGGGTCTCGAAATCGCCTGTAATGATGACACCTGCGACAGTCAATCGCAGGTCACCGTCGCTCTGGGCGAGGGCCAGTCCTGTCTGATTCGGATCGCCGGATATGACGGCGACGTCGGGGTCTACAGCCTGTCCGTCACGGAGTACTTCGAGGTGCCGCAGAACGACACGTGCGACACGGCCATCCCGGTGGAGAAGGACATCACGTACTACGGGACGACGGCCGGCGCGACGGGGGCCGTGGCCGGTCCCTGCGGGCGGAATGACCGGCTGGATGTGTGGCATGCTTTCGTCGCGGAGAACAGTGGTTACCACACCATCAGTTTGTGCGGCAGCGCCATGGACACCACGGTCTCGGTGTATGACGGTTGCGCCGGCCAGCCGCTGGCCTGCAATGATGACCTGTGTGACGTTCAATCGGAGGTCGTCGTCGACCTGATGGCGGGTCAGGAGTACCTCATTCGCATTGCCGCGAATGGGAATCAGACCGGCGATTATGCCCTTCGCATCAGCGAGCGTTTTAACCAGCCGGCAAACGACACCTGTCAGAACGCTATCGACGTGTGGGTGGATGAGCCCTACGAGGGAACCACGAGGGACGCCCTGGGGGATTCCGGAACCCCCTGCGGATTCGGTTTTGACGTGTACGATGTCTGGCATCGTTTCACGCCGACGACGACGGACAACTATCTCATCAGTCTGTGCGACAGTACGTTCGACACGACGCTGGCAGTGTACGATAGTTGTTTGGGCGGCGAGATCGTCTGTAATGATGACGCCTGCGGCGGTCAGTCCATGCTCGTGGCCCGACTCATGGCGGGTCAGACGTACCTGATTCGTGTCGCCGGGTATGACGGCGAGGTTGGGGATTATACGCTTTCGGTCACGGGGGGCATCGCGATCCCTGCGCACGACCAATGTCAGGATGCCATACCGATTGCGGCCGACATCCCGTATCAGGCGACGACCCTTGGGGCGACGGGAAGCGACGCCAGCAGTTGCAGCGTGGAGGACGTGTACGATGTGTGGCACCGTTTCATTCCCACGCAAAGCGGCCCGCACATCATCAGCCTCTGCGGCAGCCTTTTCGACACGATACTGAGCATTTACGATGGCTGCGACGGGATGGAGCTGGCCTGTAATGACGATGCCTGCGACGACCAGTCCGAGCTTCTCCTGGATTTGGTTGCCGGCACGACCTATTTCATTCGTGTCGCGGGCTATCGTGGCGGGATCGGGGACTATTCGATCCTCGTGACCGAGGCGGTTTGCGAACTGCCCCAGACGCCGGACGACCCCATGCCCGCGGACGCGCAACAAGACGTGGCCCGCGACGTCATCCTGGCGTGGGACTTGGGTCCCCTTATGGATCACGGCTCACCGGACGGCCGCGTTTTCGTGAAAGCTATTTACGGTGCGGACGACAGGCGGGATGAGTACCAAATCAGCAATCTGGCGTGGCTGGCCGGCGGCGATGGGACCGTCTGTCTCGTGCCGCTGGGGGACCTGATCGCCAACGGAGACGGCACCTTTTCCCTCCCATCGACCACCTATGCCACCCGGCACTTCCAGGACTATGGCTGGCCTCTGTGTGCGGATGAACCCTTCCGGAATCAGCCCGCGCCGGCGGTCTGCTCGGGATTTCTGGTTGCGCCCGATCTGGTGGTCACGACCGGCCATTGCGTCGAAAACGCCGCCGAATGCGCCAACACGGCGTTCATCTTCGGTTTCGTCATGGAGGACGCGGATACCCCGACACTGACCCTGGACGCCTCGCAGGTCTACTTCGGCGCCGAGATCGTCGCGCGGCAACAGGAGATCGATTCGGACTGGGCCCTGATCCGCCTGGACCGCTCCGTGATGGACCATGCCCCTCTGGACCTTCGGCGAACGGGCCAGGTTCCGGATCAGCAGGACCTGTTCGTGGTGGGCCATCCCTTGGGATTGCCCCGCAAGTACGCCGGCGGCGCCGTCGTCCAGGACAACACCCCGGCGTCCTACTTCGCGGCCAACCTGGACACGTACATGGGCAGCAGCGGTTCGCCGGTGATAAACACCCAGACAGGGGTTGTCGAAGGCCTTTTGTTTGGAGGCAACGTGGATTTTGTGCGGGATGGTGATTGCGAACGCAGCAGCGTCTGTCCGGATGAAGGCTGCCCCGGCTGGGAGCTGGCCACCCGCACGATGGAGTTCGCGGATTGGGTGCCCTCTTACGATGTCTACCTGGGCACGGACCCCGGCCAGATGGATCTGGTCTGTGTCGACACGCCAAAACCCTGGTGTCGCGTCGCGGTGCCCCTGTGCGGCCAGCGGTACATCTGGCAGGTCGTGGCGAAGAACCACTGCGGCCAGACCCCCGGCCCCCTCTGGTCCTTTACCACCGAGCCCCACGGCGACCTCGATCACGATTGTGTAGTGGACCTGACGGATTTCGCTCTGCTCGCGTCCATGTGGATGCGGTCGGACTGCGGTCTTTCAAACGACTTCTGTACCGGGGCGGACCTGGATGGGCAGGGACACGTCTCGGCGGAGGACCTGATGTTGTTGCTGGAGCACTGGCTGACCATCGTCCCGGATTGACCCCATCGCATCGGTGAGCCACGGGAGGGCCAGGGCTGGTGAAGTCCCTCACTGAACCGCAGTTGATGCAGCGACTGGCCGACGACGATATGGCGGCGCTGGGGGAACTGTTTCTCCGGCACCATGAACGCGTGTTCGCCCTGGCGTACCGAATCCTCGGCGATTGGGCTTCGGCGGAGGACGTGACGCAGGAAACGTTTCTGCGGGTGCAACGGGGCGCCCGCCGGTACACGCAGACCGCGCAGTTCACCACCTGGATCTGTCGAATCGTGGTCAATCTCTGCATGGATGAGAAGCGGCGCCACAAGCGGCGCGCACTGGCATGGGGATGGGTCGGGCGTTCCGTGGACACAACCGGCCAGGATCCGGCCGAGTTGCAGGAACGCAAGGAACAACGGGCCAAGTTGTGGCAGGGGATCATGCGTCTGAATGAACGACAACGCCAGGCCGTCATCCTGCATCGACTCCAGGGTCTGAGCCATCAGGAAATCTCCGAGCAGACCGGCTGGACCCCGTCCGCCGTGGAGTCGCTATTGGTGCGGGCCTATCGCAATCTCCAGAACGACCTGTCCGGTCTGGCGTGAGAGACCGACCCGTTCCATGTTTCGGGTCAACATCCCCGTCGGGATTCCAGTCCCGTTCACGTCGTCGACCACGGGTCGAGTACCGTCGGCCTTGACGTACAGAGGGTGGATTTCGGAGTCCTTTGCCCCCGGCGAACGGCGGCGCGTTGACTCACGTTGTCTGTTGCCGACGTTCGGTGGTGACCTCAGTACAATGTTACCAAAGACCGGAGGCCGTCCGCTTTCCGATCGTGCCTGCTCCTGCGGGCCGGTGCGCCCCGTTACGAACCGGGTGTTCCCTGGTTCGCGCTGCTCGCACGCCATCCTTCGGGCAGGGTCCAAAGAATCGGATGCTGCCACGGATCAATCACCTCTAAGGAATACCCTTGACCATCCGTCTGAGGCACCCAAGCCGGGTCATAGGCGAACCGCAAGATCGCCGCCTCATACGGTTCCGGTAACCGCAAGACGAGGTTCTCGCCGGCGTTGTCAAGGTTACCCGCAAACTCACCCAGCACGGGCAGCGCCGTACCCCACCGTTCCTCGAAGGCCAGCCGATTGTTCACGACTAGCGCACGGCCCTGTGGGGGCAGGTCCACCGGCGGACACGTGAACTGCACGCCCCCATCGAGACGCGCACCCGACACGTCCAGGGGTTCTGAACCGATGTTGATCAGTTCCACGTACTCATAGTCCCGACCGCCCGCGGGGTTATACATGATCTCCGAGATGCGCAGGGCCTGCAGTAGACTCAGCGCCTGCGTATAGGCCGCATCCGCGTCCGGCTCGACCCGGATCACGGCATCGAGGCTCAGCCCGAACACGACATCAGAGCTGGTATCGGAGATTTGGTGCACCTCCACCGCCAGCACGTTGGTCCCGGCCTGCAGTCCATCCGGCGGAAGCTCAAACTGCTCCACCACGGCATTCCCCACGGTGCGGGACGCCAAGGTGCTGTGGGAAACCTCCCCGGGGTCCATCCCGATCCGCAGAATCTCCTGGCCATTGAGGTGGATCACCGCCCCATCATCGACAACCAGGGAGACCCGAAGCGACAGGACGCCCTCCAGGTCCGCTTCCAGCGTGAAGGCCTGCCGGAAATAGAAGGTTCGCGGTCCCAGGCTCAACGGCGTGTTCTTGGGGGCCGGCAGGGCGGACCCCTCCACGTACAGCAGTGCGGCTCCCTCTGGCCAGGCGCTGTCATCATACTCCGCGGCGGTCCACGTATCTCCCAAGTCCGTATCCGACTGATCGTACCGCCACAGCGAAGTCATTCCCATGAGTGGAAGTGTCTGAGTCCACGCGGAAAGGGGTTCCGGGTTGGCGGCGCCGGGCGTCGGCAGTTCAAAAAAACCATACAACCCCGGTGGCTGTTGAAGCCGCCCCTGGGAGATGTCCGCCATCTGGGGCCCATAGAGAACCCAGTCCAAGGGGCCGGTGTTGTCGAAGAGGATAATGTGGCCCTGCTCGGCGCTAAGCCGCAGATTCAACTCCCCCGGCGCGTCGCGCCCGACCGCGTCAAAGGCGGCGTACGCGCCGCCACCGATGAAGCTCAACGGCTCAAAGGCGGCACCCTGCAGCCCGCCGGCGGGGTTGTCGCTGATCGCAAGACCACCCAGGCAGACGGGAAGAGGGGATGCGTTGAACAGTTCAATGAAATCATCCTCGAAACGAACGTGGCCATGGGTGAACCATTCATTGATCCTCAGGTGGCTCGCCGGGCCGGTTGCCTGCGGCCGGTTAGGCTGGCCAAACGTCGGAATGGTCAAGGCCCAGGCGCCTTCGGGGCCGAGTCGCCCGATGGAGCAGTCTTCGACCTGACGGCCGAACTCGACCGCATCGAGCAACGTGCCGTCCGTATCACAGAGGTAGAGCCCCTGGCCATCGCGGTCCAGACCGTACCCCAGGTGGATCCCGTCAAGGCCATCTTGAGCGTCGGCAGGCAAGACCAAATACTCTTGACCCATCAGAACGACACCGGCGGGGAAGGTGAACCGGTGCGGCTCATCCGGCCTGTCGGTCAGGCCCATCCCCGTCAAGTCGAGCGACTCGCCGGGGGGGGCATCGTAGTACAATTCCACCAGGTCCCCGATCCAGCCCTCCCAGGTCACCGAGCGGTTGGCTGCCAGGACCTCATTGATATGGAGGCGGCGATAGGTGCTATCCACCGTCCACGGCCGGGAGAGGGTTGGGGTGTCCTGCCAGCGTCCAGTGAGGTCTTGGGCGAGCACAGCCGCCTGAAAAGACGAACCATCCGACAAGGCGGTCAGATGGATCGGCTCGGTAATCGCCCGGACGGCGCTCCAGGGCTCTTCGTTAACACGATAACGGTACGCCACGATTCCCGGCCCACCCACCGTCAAGGTGGCCGCGGTCCTCCACGTCGTGTGCGTCGGCTCACCCGATATCGACGCCCCGGCGGGGACGCAGGCCCCCATGTCCAAACCGTTGGGACCGGCTCCGCGGGCCGGCGAGGTCGGGGCCAGGCCGTACTCCCCCTGCACCGGGTCGATCAATTGTGGATCGTCCGAAAGGTTGCCCTGGCCCCACGGCAGGAGTTCCTCCGGGCCGATCGACCAGTGGACCGCCAAGTCGGTGGTTGACACGACGCCGGCGAAGACCTCCGCGACGCCATCGAACACGCATCCCTCCACGTAGGCGCCTCGGCCGGGACCCCGTCCGGGCAGACCCAGATCAAAGTAGATCGCGGCGTGCGAGATGTCCGTCACCGTATTGTTGACGAAGTCCAGGAACGCCTCGTCCTTGACTTGGGCGACGTGCTGGGCGTCGTGGAAGACGTTGCGTACCAGCCAGTAGGTGCGGCCTGCCCCGGCGGACAGGACGTTCGATTCGCCCGAGGCGGTATTCCAGGCGTCACGCACACAGTGCACAAAGAGATTGCCCTCGATATAGGCATCGGCTTCGAGGTCAAGCATGTCATCGCCGCTGCCGTTAAAGGTATTGTTGCGAATTACGGGGATCGGTCCGGGCAGGGTGGCCCCGTCAAAATCGATTGCATCGTTGTGCCCCTTAACCACGCCAAAGACGCTGTCCTCGATCAGCAACTGGCCGTCCGGGGCGATCCCGGAACCCCACAGGTGCTCGCTGTAGTTATCCGTGGCCGGCGCCTCCTCGGCGGCGAACATGTCCGTAAACAGACAGTGACGAATCACCAGCGAGGAATCCAGCGTTCGGATCCGCCGCCTTGGGCAATGATCCAAGACGACATGCTCGAGGGTCAGAGCGGAATTCACCAGGCCGATCATGCCATCATTCGTATCCGCGTACTCGATCACGGCATAGCGAATACGGTTCGCGCTCATGGTGTCTACGAATTGAAGACCATTCCACGATCCGTTGACACCGGGCTGACGCGTCAGGCGGACCATGGCGTGCTCCTGCCCTTCGGCGATCAGCATACCTCGAATCGTCATCCGCACACCCGGCGCAAAGAAGATGGACACGCCCGGTTCGACCGTCAGGGTCGCGCCGCTCACCACCGTCAGATCCGCCTCGACCAGGTAAGGCCCTTCCGCGGCCATCCAGGTGGTGTCCACGTCAATCACGCCGCCGGCCACTGTTTGCGTGGGAGGCATGGGCTCCCGGGCCAAATCCATATCCGGCAGACTCTCCGTCGACGCCCCCACCCATTCCTGCGAGGACGGCTCTGCCGGCGGCGTCGGCTCGCCCGCGTACGACAGGTCCACCAGCCAGGTTGCGGAGCTGTTGCCTTCCGGATTGCCCGGTGCGACGAATTCCGTATCGCGGAATCGCTGGCCCTGCCATAGCCCCGCGGAGTTCTTCCCGATGACGTCTACTCGGTAGCTGTGGCCATCGTCCAGGCCGGTCAGGTGGAGTGTCCCGGTGACCTGGGTCGGGTCCGCGGGATAGTCCGTTGCATCGATGGGCAAAGCGATTTCCTCGCTCCAGGGCCCGGCGACGCCGTTGTCGACCAGCCGCCACTTGTAATGGGTGATTCCCGGGCCGCCCACCGTAAGTATCGCCTCCGTCGCTGCGGAGATCGGGGTCGGAGCCCCGCTCACCGAGGCGCCGGCCGGCACATACGCGCCCATATCCAGCCCGTTCGTCCCGGTGCCGACCGCCGGGGAACCCGCCACCAGCGTCAGATCGTCGGGCGGATTACTGAACCCCGGGTCCACGTCCAGATTTCCACTGCCCAGGTAGTGCCAGTCCTGGGGCAGGATCGAGTTGTACACACCGACCGACCCCGTGGGGCCGTAGCCGGCCGGGTCGTCAAAGAAATGGCCGAAGACCGCGACATTGTTGTACAGGATGTTACTGTCCATAAAAGTGCCCCGCCCCGGAGACCGCGGGGGGTCGCGGAAGGGCTCGCCAAAATTGACGACGGCGATGGACGTGTCAATGAACGTGTTGTTCTGGACCCACGTATACACGTCTTCCTTGTGCAGGATGGCACGATCGTTGTCTATGAACACGTTGCGGACGATGCACAATTCCGATCCATCCCCGGTGCCGATGGCGTGAGACGGGCTGTCACTGCCACTGGATTGGTGGAAACCGACGAACAGATTACCCTCCAGATGCGCATCGGTACCATCCAAATCGGGCCCATCGTCACCCCCGCCGAGGAAGTGGTTGTCGTAGAATTGAATGATCGGCCCGGGCCGATGCCCGCCGGTGAAATCAACAATGTCGTTGTATCCGGAGGTGGTGCCGAACGTGCATCCCTCGAAGATCAGGTATTCATCGCCGCTCAGGCCGCTGCCGTGGAGGGGCTCGGTGGCGCCGATCGAGGGGAAAACGCAATTGCGAATGTGCGCCTGCGGATGCGTCAATTCCATCAGCCGCGTCCGACCGCCCGTGCTGGCGAACGTCACTGCGTCCATGAACAGCCGGGCGTAGTACACCCGCACGGATTCGCCCTGGGCATCCCCGTACTCCATGTCCACGCACACCAGGCGATTGGAGGCGGCGGAGCCGTCCAGGTCGATGCCGTCCCAGCGGGTGGCCTGCCCCGGCATGGGGGCCATCCGGATGCGTGCCGCCTCGGTGCCCTCGGCCGCCAGGCAACCGCGGATGGTCAGTCCCGCCCCTTCACTGAAGAACAACGTGGCGCCGGCTTCGACGGTCAGAGTGACGCCGACCGGAACGATCACATCCGCCGGCACCATCCACGGACCCTCCGCGGCGGTCAGGACGGCATCCTCGGTCAGGGTTCCTGAGAGCGTTCCGGTGGTCCCATCGTCGTGCCAGATATCCACGAAGGCACGAGCCAGCTCGACAGTCCCCTCGGCGTCGGCGAAGCTCTGCACCCAGACACGGTTGATGCCCGGATAGAGCCGTATGCCCGCCGTCGGCTCCTCGGCCTCGGTAACGCCGCGCAATTCCAGGTCAAAACTCAAATCGGTGCTGGTATTGTTGATCTGGTGAACCTCGACGGCGACCAGATTGTCGCCTTCGACCAGCACGCTCTTGTTCACCGGATACTCGAAGAACGTGGTCTCATCCGCGCCGCTGACCGTCGCGGCCGCCCGGGTGGTGGCGTCCACCGGACCCGATGGCATGTTGCTCCGGGCCACTTCGAGGCCATTGATATACACGATGGCCCCATCATCGCGAACGAGCCGAACGATCAGTCCGTCGATCTGCGTCGGATCAGCGACCGTGAACCGATGCCGGAAGTAATAGGTAATGTGTTTGTTTGAGGCATCCTCACCGTAGCTGATCACGGTGGCCTCGCCATTGCCGCCGTAACCCAGTTGCGCCCGGCCCGTACTCCAGCCACTGTCGTCGAAAACCGGCTCCCTCCAGAGCGTCTCCCGGTCGCTCCCGTCATCCAGGTACGTCCACGATGAACCGGCGGGTACCAGCGTGACCGTATCGTCCGGTCCGGAAGCCTCGCCCAGGACCCACGTGCCTTCAAACGGCCTCCAATCCGCCAACTGGCCGGCCACCCGCACGGCGCGGGTCCTGATCGCATCCGCCGTCCCGCTGAGGCCAACCATTGGCTGGGAGGCCAAGGCGTAGCCAAAGGTCGTCGGCAGCGTCGCATCCACCGTCAGCGTTGAAGGGATGAGCGAACGGACGTGCACATTGCGTGCCCGTACGAAGTCCTTCATCCCTTCGATGGTGGCCTGCGGAACGAAACCGCCCAGCAGATTGTCCAGCAGCGGACCGATCTGATCTTCGGCGAGAACGGTCTGCATCAGATCGTCCAGTTGTGCATAGTAGCGCGGCGCGATCGCGGGATGGCGAAGCATCCGGTCCAGAGCGGGTATCGAGAGCATCGGAAAGATCCCGGCCGTGGCACTGCCGACCGTTTGGCCCATCCCGAAAATGGAGTCCAGGTCATGCTGGATCAGCACGAATCGCGGGTCCACGTCGCCGCGGTACATGTAGTAGTCGTCGCCGTTGCCGTTGGCCAACGTCGTTTCTCGATTGTTCAGCAGTACGTTGAGCGCGAGGAACCGCAACCACTGCTCGAGGTGGACCACGCGCTGGAGCTCCTGGAGGTATTGCTCGTCGGGCGTGTTATTGAGCACGTCCGTCAGCTCAATCAGGTCCGACCAGTCATCTTGTGCGGTATTGGTCTGCTTGAAGTAGTTGACCCGATAGGGGTCCGGATCGGCTCCCTGGTAGCGCAGGTTGGCTCCGGGCAATACGATCCGCATGCACTTGTAGGCGTTGCCGGAGTCGTTGCCGGGGAAGTGGTGGCTGGCGTAATCGCTGTCGATCACCTCGATATGCACATAGCTGCCGTACTGGCGGGAGGATCCGCCGGCGGCAAGGTTCTGGCCGTTGACACGGACCTGCACGGCGCGGGCATCGCCGACGGGCAGGCCCGCCCGTTGAAAGACGGCGCTGCCGGCCAGTTGCAGCCAGGAGTACTGCGTGTTCAGGTTCAGGGCAACCACGCCTTTCCAAGGACGATCATTCGGCAGGTTCACCCGATAGTTGTTCGGCTGTACGTCTCGGGTGCCGTGTCCGCGATTGCGGACGCCCGCGCTATATCGCGTCAGGATCTCAACGCCATCCACACTGATGAACGTGGCGTTCATTTGTGCGTCGCTGTTCTCCTCACCACCCCCGCCGTCGCCGATATCGGCCAGTTCGGCGCGTTCCGCCTCGGTCATAATCAGGTAATACACCGGTTGATCGCCGGGATTCCAAACGTCCGCCTGGAATCGGTCATCGACCTGATAGAGCAGATTGCACACCTGCTGAGCCGCGCCGTCCACGTCGCAGGGGGCCGGCCACGTGCGGACCGCGCCGGCGGAATCGACTGCCTGCACGTAGAACTCCACGATTGTGCCGTCAGCATAGGCGGGTATCGCCGCCCCGTACAGCCCATCGCCGGCCTGTTTGTCTGCGCCAAGCCCATCGTCCGCCATGGGAACGGAGGTGAAGGAAGTCTGACCGTCCGCACGGTAGTGCACCGACGCCGTGATCCCCGACGATTGTTCATCAAGAAGGCGGGCCGTGACCTGAACGGTCTCGTCGGAATGGGGAATCACCGGCTGGTGTTCGACATCCAGGATCATCGGGGCCAGATTCGGGGCGTCCGCCGGCGGCTCGGAGGTCAAAACGGCCTCCAGGGACAGGTCAAAACCCAGGTCCGAACTGGTATTGTTAATCTGGTGAACCTCCACGGCCACGAGATCGCTACCCCCATCCAAGTACGTCCACGGCGTCCCAGCCGCGACGAGGGTCACCGAATCCGCAGGCGGGCTCCAGGCCGAGTTGGCTCGGCCGGGTGTGCCGCCGGCGACGTAGCTGGCCGTCCAGTTCTGCCCATAGTCATTGGGCATGGCCACGCTGACCAGCTCCAGGCTCCGGCCGCCGCCATCATGGTCATCGGCCCATTGCCAGCCACGGTGGCCGTGGTCGAGCGGTCCGCGGATACGGACCGCCCAGTCGCCCTCGTCGGCGTACCGGACCCGGTCGATGGTACGTCCGGCGGCGTTGAGCAATTCGACCGTCTCGCCGCTGTTGCTCAGATGCCCGGACCAGCCGCCGACCACGTTCATGGCGGTGCCGTACGTCTGGGCAAACGTCGTCACGTCGGCGGCGACCACCAGAAACGCGCCGGGGGCCATGACGATATCCGGGAACACGAAATCGACGCCGCGGCTGAACCGCCACCCCGCCAGACCAACGGGTTCAGGGCCGTTGTTGTAGAGCTCGATGTACTCGGCCCCCAACGGTTCGCGGAGCGGCTGCGCCGGATCGAAGGGATGATACATGATCTCCGTGATCAGAATCCGGTCGTCGCCGGAGACCTCGCAATTGCCGGTGCCGGGCGTGGGCGCATGGCCCCCGGCCACGCTGAAGACGGTCCAGGTGTCGGGCATCTGGCACACCCGACCGTAGGACTCATCGGCCCCCAATGCCGGGAAATCCGTGATCGAATCGATCCGCCGGCCGTCGTGGTCGGTGATGCCGATATCCTCCCCGCCGTCGGCACTAAGCCTGAAGTTCAGATGGAGCGGGCCTTCCGCAGGTTCACCGTCAGCCCATAGCACGATCGCCTGGCCGGGCCGAACCACCGTCACCTCCGGTGAATGGGCCGGAATCCGCGATCGCTCCGCCAGGGCTGATCCCAAGTCGTCCGTGAAATAGAGTCCTGCCAGGTCAATGGGCCGGCTGCCGTAGTTGAGCACCTCAATCCAGTCGTCGGCGTCCCCGTGCTCATCCCGAATGAAGCCTCCGTTCCTGCTCATGAACTCATTGATGCGAAGGGTGTGTTGCCCCTGCATGAGCCACTCGGCGGAGACGAGCGCCAGACCCGACAAGTCAGCGCGCGGCTCAAGCGATTCGTCCACCGGTATCCCACTGAGCCAACGCGCGGCCAGGATCCTCAGGTCCTCCAGGTCCACGCGACAGTCGAAGTTCAGATCGGACCGCGGACACCCGGAAGCCGCGGCACAAGCGGCGTGGCACACGGCCATGAATGCCAAACAAAAGGCGCGCATCACTACCCTCCCATTGCAGGGAATACCTCTACCACCCAAAAACGAACTATACCAGGAAGCCCACAACAAATCAACACTCATCCCTGCCGTTTCCCACAGGCAAACTAGGGCTAATGTATTATATCCTGTTCGCCTGATAACCGTAGCCGGCCGGCGAGGATGTCTCTACCCGCCAGCCGCAGAACCCACGATTCCTCCATCGCCGCCCCAAGAAGTTCCATCCCCCCGCAGGAGGGGCGATATGACGCCTACGTGTCGGTGAATCGGGGGGCTGGAGTACGGCGGGTGACGCCGGCGGTGGGCAGCCGGGTGTATGCGGAGCACGGGTACGCCTTCCTGCGAAACCGCCGGGACGCGGAGTACTGGGACGGCGAGGGGTGGTGCGCGTTCGTGACGTTCGACAAGAGCGGTGTACACTGCCACCAGGACAAGCTGTCGCTCATGTTGTTCGGCTGCGGCAAACTGCTTCTGGCCGACGTCGAGGCCAAGGCGACGGTGCCTCACGCGTTCTCGTCACCGGTGCAACGTGAATTGAACCGCAGCGGGCTCAGCCAGAACACCGTCATGGTAGACTATCGCGACCAGCGTGGGGTCGACCGGTTGCTGACCTTGCTGGAGTACAACGACGGCCTCGATGAAAAGCGCGTGACGGTGGCCGATGACCACGGGCTGTTGTATGCGGGGATACGCCAGTCCCGGACGGTTCTTGTTCGGGATGAGTACGTTCTGGATGTGTTCCAGGTCGTCGGCGACAGGCCGCACGACATCGCCTGGATCATCCATACGATTGGTGATCCGGCGATACAGTGGTGCTCGGTTCAACAATCGCCGGGGGAGGTCGAGATACCGGGGCCTGGATCGTGGCTTCGGGATTTCCGCGTGGGCGTCACCGATGAGGTGATTCGGATGCGATGGTCCGAAGACGATGTGCATCTGGGCATGACCATGGCGGCCCAGCCGGGAACGAAGGTCATGACCTGCGGGTATCCGTCGAGCGACGAGCCGGACTGCCCGATGACGCCGATGATTATCATCGAGAGGCATCAGGCAAGCACGATATACGCGGCCGTGTACCAGGCGGGCAGGGGGGACCTGCCGCCGATCCGGATCACGCGACGAGAGGATGGGGATGACCAGGTGGTCTACAACGTCGAGGGGCCCTGGGGCCAGCATCGCCATCGCGTCTTGCGGCTCACAGGGGACGAATGACAATGTCCTTGTACCAGGCTTCGCTGGGCCCGCCGCCGTGGATCTGCAACCCGACGATTCCGGTCTGCTTGATGGTGTCCTCCTCTTCGGTATAGTCCACGGTTTGGAAACCATTGATCCAGAGCCGGATCCGTTTTCCCTCGCAGCGAATCACGTAGTCGTTCCAGTCGCCGATCCGGCGCGCCTTTTGCATCGCCGCCGGGTCGGGTCCGGCCAACGCGTACGTTGAGGTGCCGCCCCCGAGTCGCATCGACTTGAGGCCGAGGCGCGTGCCTCTTCGCCGCACCTATTTCAGGACGTACTCGAAGAAGGCGTAGATCTGCTCGTTGGACTGGGCAGTGGGTGCATGGCTCTGCCGGTGGGTCATGGCCACCCGGTTCTCAGCGCCCAGGATACGATTCACGGCCACCGTATGATTCAGGGCCCTCCACCGCCGGGGCGGGTCTTCGGCGCCGCCCGACACCAGAAACGGCCGGGGCGCCATGAGGACGTGCAGTTCATGCAGGTCGCGTCCCTGTTCGACCCACGCGGCGTAAGGCCCCGTACGAGGGTTGTCCACCGTGGGAACGCCACGGTCTCGTGACCTGCCGGGCTCGTATCCCAGATACCACGGTTCCCAGTAGTTTACGTTAGGCCGCGTCTCATCAAACACGATACCCGGATCGGACCATACGGCACAGGCGAACTTGTCATACAGACAGGAGGCAAACATCGCCCATTTGCCGCCATAGGAGTGTCCCACGATGCCGATGCGGGCCGGATCAACCTGAGGCAGGTTGGCCAAGGCGGTGTGACAGTTGGCCGCGACGTAGGCCAGGGCGGACAAGGGTTGCCACGGGGTCTGGCCGGGTGGTTGCTCATAAAGCGGCTTGTAGGGGGCGTTCAGACTGCAAAACTCGGGCGTACCGATCGACAGGGCGACAAAGCCCCGCCGGGCCAGTTGCAGTCCGAAGTCCCGCAGCTCCTTGCCCAGCCCCGCCCCCGTCTCGGCGTCATAGTAGACGACCAGGACCGCAGGGAAGGGGCCGTTGCCCTCGGGGATAAGCAGGTAGCCGTCGACCATCTGGCCCGCCGGTGCGATCTCCAGGCGGACCTTGTGCCGGGTGAGGCGCTCCCGCGTTGCCTTATCCACATACGTGATCCGCGGTCGCTCGATCAAGGGCGGCCATGCCCCCATCGCGGCATGCCACTGTTCGAGGATCTCGGCGCGTCTTTGCCGCCAATCCGCGGCCGTCTTCACCCGGCGCCCATCGGCGAAGCGCAGCGGGGACGCATAGCTGCCGAAGTCATCCGCGTACGTCGACGGCGGCTGAAAGGCGCCTTCGAGCACTTCGGGGACGGCGGGCAGGCCGGTCTGTTCAGGGGGTTCGCCCAGATCGATGACGGCCACGTCCTCGCCGGCCAGTATGATCGTGGTCGTCCCCTCGTCCCAGTGCAGCAGCCGCCCGCCAACCAGGTCCCGCGACGTACCCCTCCTGCTTTCGTCGAGCGTGATGGCCGCCTGCTGCTCTTCGGAGCCGTCGTTGAACACGGTCAGGTAGCGATCCCCGAAGCGCTCGATGTGCACGTGTGGATGACTCGATCGGGCCCGCGTGACGGGTTCCCAGCCGGCCTCGGCCACGCGCTTGCACAAGGGCAGGTACTTCTTGAACAGCGGGCGGTCCCGCTCGTAAAGCGACGGCTGCGTGAAATACTGGTCCTCCGACGCGTTATGACTGAAGAACCCCGGGAACATGCCGTAGGCCAGGCAGCGTTTCATGTACTTGTCCACGAGCTCGCCGGAGAAATCGTCAAACGGCGTGTTCATCAGAAGACAATACGGCTTGGGTCCGCATAGGGCACGGCGGTACAACAGGTCCGCGTCGGACATGGGTCGCCATGTCCGGTTCGGATTCCAATTCACCTCGGAGCCCATCACGTCCAGCCAGGGGGCGAGCCAGCAGAGCCGGATGGGTGTGGCGTTGGCCATCATGAGCTTGTTCCGCGAATGCACGTCCTCAGCGATAGCCCGCACGTATTCAAACGCGATCAGGCCGCGGAAGATGGCCGGTTGATGCTCCACGAAGGAGAAGGTCAGGGGCGTCTGAGCGGCGGCAAAGTGATCGCGCCGGAAGTCCAGCTCATCCGTCACGTAACCCTCGCTCGAATCGATGTACTCGCCATCCAGGTCGCCTTGACGCTGTGGGCCATACCATCGCTGGCGTACTTCGGAACTCCACTTGTTCTTGAAGTCCGTGACCTCGCCGTGGATGCCGGGCATGGAGTTGATGCTCCAGACCGCCCCGTTACACCAGGGGGTATCGAGCAGGCGCGCGACAAAGTCCCCCCTCTCATCGTGGAATCCGCTGCTCAAGAGCGCCTGGGCCCGGGCGTCCCCTTTCTGCGCCGCCAGACGCTGCGCTTCGGCCAGAGCGGCAGCCACCGTCCGGGGCATCTCCGGCGGCATCGACATCCACCAGGTCATCGGCTCGGTATAACGAAACGTCAACACGTCATGCTCATCGTCCCAGCCGATTTCGTTGGTTCCCTCTTTGAAGCGAAAGCCGAAATCCCGCCAGCCGGGGACCTCGCTGATCTTGGCGAACGGCATCCACAGCCCCTGATCGGAGATCCGACGGACGAAATGCTCCGGGAAGAGTCCGTGGTACTCCCGCAGAGCGGCGCGGAATCCCCACCGAGGGTCGAACGCGAACCGACAGAACCGCAGGGTGGCAACGGGTTTCTCGGGTGTCAGGCCGAGGTCATACGCCAGGAACAACTCCTCCGTGTCCGCGTTGTAGCCGATGCGGAAGAAGGCCGGGAAGGCCATATCGATCCCCAGACCCATTCCCTGGTCTTTGGCGGCAACCGCACCGAACGGATATCGGGATAATCGGCCATTGGACCCGACTCGAAAGGAGCTGGTGTTGAGGTATTCACGCCCCGGCTCGGCGGCCCGACGGCTTCGCGGATCGTGTAACCAGACGCAGCCGTCGCGAGGCACGGGCAGGGCATACACCAGGGTGATCGCCCGATCCCTGCCGGTGACATCCCGAAGCGTTACATCCATGAACGCCGTTTCCGCGGCCACCTGAGTCTTGCAGTTCAGCTTGATTCCCAAGGCTTCCGTGCGGATCGAGACGAACCCCCCGCCCGCCGCGACGTCGCGCACTTGAAATCCCTCCCGGGATGGACGGACGTGGGAAATGGCGACTCCGTCAAATCGCGCCGCATTCGCCGGGGCTTCAAGCACGCGCAGTTCCGGCTCCCGAAACCAAGCCTTCCCCGAGTGACGCCGGAGGAGCATGTGGAAGGCCACGCTGCGAACCGGCTTTTCCGGGAAGACGAGAACGGCAGCCTTCTCCCAATCGTTGGATCCCGTGCTGAACGCGTCCACCTGCCCCCAAAGAGGTGTGCCGTCGGCGTATATCAGGTCCAGGTAGAGGGAGTAATCGCTGTCGCGGCCGCCACCGACGTTCTCGGCCTTGCTCCAGGCCGTGGCCAGGATCGGTTCGGGGTGCGATTGATTCAGGATGACGGTCTGCGAGCAGCCGCGCTGGACATCGCCGTCACGGCCATTGTCGCAGATGAACACGTCCCCTGCTTGCTCGTAGCCTCGCTCCCATGGCCGCCACGCATCGGGTTTGAGGAGATTGGGGCCCGCGTGATCCACCGCAAGCACGCTTTTGACCACCGTTCCGTCGGCCGGTGTGGAAGTTGAGTCTTGCGCCGTGGCCGCCGGGCACAGCCCCCAACAAGCCGCTGCCAGGCACACGATCAGAGATGGTGTGGTTCGATCCATGCCGGCCCTCCAGTCCATCACATCAGACAAGGGGCGATTCAGCCCGCCCACTGTCCAAGATCGTACAGGAACCGTGGCCGCACCTCAACGGCTGTGAGGGTAAGAATCCGGGCGGGTCGGACGATCACGGGCATGGCATCGAGCCTTCCACGATGATATGATGGAGATCACCATATTGAGCAACGCTGTTCCAGGTGGTTTTGTGTGACATGCGGATTTGCCCAGGATTGGTGACATCTTGGTGCTGGAAACTGCTCTTGCGAGCAGGGGAGGTCGTGTATGTGGTGCACAGTGAAGTCGGCACGAGGGTATGCGTGGTGTGTTTCGGTCCTGCTCGCGGCGGTGTTGGCGGGGACGTGCTACGGTAACGTGCTCTGGGAGATCGGCGAGCAGGACAACAATACCGCCGAGTTTGCCCTCGGACCGGCCGGGCACGGGCAGTATGCCGGTCGGTTTGCCGGGGGCGCGCTGTATGTCGTTGGACACTCCGAGGCGAGCAAGGATTTTCCCTACATCCAGCCCGGCCCCGCCGATGCGTGGGCCGGTCATAAGCCGCACACGGTTACGGTGATGTTTGGGGTCAAAGAGGCGCCGGACTCCGGAACGTGCCGGTTGCTGGTCGATTTCCTGGATACGCACAGCGCAGTGCCTCCCCGGCTGGAGATCAGAATTAACGATGCGGTGTTTACGCACCAGACACCCAAGGGGGCGGGCGACGCCTCGGCCCACGGCGAGGTGGACAAGGGACGCCAGCACCTGATGGAGGTGGCCTTCGACGCGGGCGCCCTCAAGAAGGGCAACAATACGCTTTCGATCACGTCGCTGGAGGGTAGCTGGGTCCTGTACGATTACCTGCGGCTGACCGTCCCGAACGGCGTCGAGCCGACGGCGATTGAGAACGCCACCAGCGTTCGGGGTGTGGACTCCCACCCCTACCTCGTGCGGCGTGGCGGGCGACTCCATCAACCGGTATTGGCCACGGTGGTGCACATCGGCGATTCGGTCGACGCGACGATCAGCATCGAAGGCGGTCCCGAACAAACGCGTCGCCTCGTCTCCGGTACGCAGGTCATCGAAGGCCTGGTCCCCGCCGTCGATGAACCCCGCGACGTCTCGGTCTCGCTGAAGGTCGATGGCCGGACGCTCGCCGAGAAGACGATCCTTATCAGACCGGTGCGGAAATGGGAGGTCTACCTCCTCCACCACACGCATCTGGACATCGGCTATACCCACGTGCAGACCGAGGTGGATGAAATGCAGCGGGGGTTCCTGGACGAGGCGATGGAGTTGGGCGAAAAGACAAAGGACTATCCGCCCGAAGCCCGCTTCAAGTGGCTGCCGGAGGGCCTGTGGGCGGTTGACAGCTACCTCCGGAGGGCTTCCGAAGAGGACCAGCGGCGATTTGTGGAGGCCGTGAAGAAGGGTTACATCAGCCTTGATGCGCTTTACGCCAATGAGTTGACCGCTCTGTGTCGCCCGGAGGAGCTCCTGGAGCTGACCGGCTACGCACGCCGCCTCGCACAAAAGCACGGCCTGACCATCGACTCGGCCATGATCACCGATGTGCCCGGCTATACGTGGGGCATCGTGCCGGTGCTGGCGCACAGCGGGGTCAAGTACTTCTCCATCGGCCCCAACTTCGGCCATCGCATCGGCTATACACTCTCCGAGTGGGGCGACAAGCCGTTCTATTGGGAGTCGCCTTCCGGCCGCGAGAAGGTCCTGTGCTGGGTGGCCGGCATGGGTTATTCGTGGTTCCACACGGGACTCAACTATACCGAGATCAAACGCAAGCTGGAACCCGGCCCTATCTTCGATTACCTCAAACGGCTCGACGACAAGGGCTTCCCTTACGACATCGTCCAGGTCCGCTACAATATCGGGTCCGACAATGGCCCGCCGGACCCGCAACTGCCCGACATGGTCAAGGCCTGGAACGAGAAGTACGCGTATCCCCGGATGATCATCGCTTCACCCTCGCAGATGTTCGCCGAGTTTGAACAACGCTACGGTGAGACGCTGCCCACCGTGCGGGGTGATTTCACACCCTACTGGGAAGACGGCGCCGCCTCGTCGTCCCGCGAGACGGCCTTGACCCGTGCCGCGGCGGAACGATTGGTGCAGGCCCAGACCTTGTTTGCGATGGTGGGCGGCCGGTATCCGGCCCAGGCGTTTCACGAGGCCTGGCGTCAGGTGCTCCTCTATAACGAGCATACCTGGGGCTCATGGAACAGCATCTCCGAACCGCAAAGCGATTTCACCCAACAGCAGTGGGCCATCAAACAGGCCTTCGCCCTGGAGGCCGACCGGCGGTCCAAGGCGCTTCTGGCCCTGGTCGTTGAGCCCATCGCCGACAAGGGAACACCCATCCAGGCAGTAGAGGTCTTCAATACCAGTTCATGGCCAAGGACCGACCTGGTCATCCTGCCGCCGGATATGACGACTGCCGGTGATCGGGTGCAGATGGATTCGCAGACAGCGGTGCCTTCACAGCGGCTGGCCAGTGGCGAACTGGTCTTCATGGCCGCCGATGTGCCGGCCTTCGGCGCCGCCCGGTTCACCCTTCGCAAGGGCCGGTCGACGACGCGGGGCGCGGCGAAAGTCAGCGGCCATACGTTGTCCAACGGCCGAATCACGGTGACCCTCAATGAGCAGACTGGGGCGATTGCCGGGTTGACGTGCGACGGAATCGACATCGACCTCGCTGACGCCGACGCCGGCGGTCTGAACACCTACCTCTACGTTGAAGGGCGCGACCCGAAGGCCCCGAAGCCCAATGGCCCCGTCACCATTCGCGCGGTGGATAAGGGGCCCTTGCTGGCGTCCTTACAGGTCGAGTCGGAGGCGCCGGGCTGCCACCGCCTCGTTCGCACCTACTGCGTCATCGACGGACTGGACTACATCGAGATCATCGACCGGATCGACAAGAAGGACATCTACACGCCCGAAGGCGTCCACCTGGGCTTTGCCTTCCACGTCCCGAATGGTGCGCTGCGCATGGATACGCCTTGGGCCGTCGTCCGGCCCGAGGGCGATCAACTGCCCGGCGCCTGCAAAAACTACTTCACCGTGCAGCGATGGGTCGATATTTCCAACGACCGTGTGGGCGTTACCTGGGCCACCCTTGACGCCCCGCTCATCGAGATCGGCCGGATCACCAACGACCCGCGGTCTTCGGTCGGCTGGATCAAGACGCTGGAGCCCTCAACGACGTTCTACTCCTATGTCATGAACAACTATTGGGAAACGAACTACAAGGCCTCGCAATCCGGCGAACATACCTTCCGGTATGCGATCCGGCCCCACCAGGGCGCCGCCCTTGCGGACGCCGCCCGATTCGGGATAGAAAGGAGCAATCCGCTGGTGGTTGTGCCCGTCCGGTCGGAGGAACGTGAGCGTCGCCTGGGCCCAGAGCTTCCGGTGGAACTGCCCGATGGAGTCGTGGCCACGACGCTCAAGCCATCCGACGATGGCCGGGCGCTGATTCTGCGATTGTTCAATACGTCGAACCGCCTCCAAGAGATACGAGTTGACGAGCCACGAGGTTCCCAGCCGCCGGTCTGGCGGAGCAACCTCGATGAGGAACCGATCGCGCGAACAGTCGGTCGCGTCCCGTTGGCGCCTCTTGAGATGCTGACGCTGCGCCTGCCGACGACGCAGGATTGACAGGGAGGTCGACCGTGAACTCCAGAGAGCGCGTCCTTGCCGCCTTGAATCACAGACCGCCCGACAGGGTGCCTATCGACTTCTCGGGCCATCGGTCCTCCGGCATCGCCGCGATCGCCTACGCCCGCCTGCGGCGGCATCTCGGCCTCCCAGAAAAGCCCATCCGCGTCTATGACATGGTTCAGCAGTTGGCGATCGTGGATGACGACGTGCTCGAATTGTTCGGTGTGGACGTCGTCGAGATGGGCCGCGGCTTTCTCACCGAGGACAGCCAGTGGAAGGACTGGGTCCTGCCCGATGGCACGCCCTGTCGGGTGCCGTATTACATCAACCTCGAAAAACAGGGCGACGACTGGGTCCTTCTCACCGACACCGGCCTTGAGCTGGGCCGGCAGAAGAAGGGGGTGTTGTACTTCGAGCAGACCACTTGGCCGCTCATGGAGCGCGGCATCGCCGACGACGACTTTGGTGATCTCGCCGATGTCCTCGGCCGCACCATCTGGTCCGGCACGCCGCATCCCGGGGCCCATATCCCTCCCGACGATCCCGCCGGCGAGCTGGCCGGCGGCGCCCGCCGCCTTCGCCAATCGACCGACCGCGCCATCGTCGGCCTCTTCGGCGGCAATCTCTTCGAGATGCCCCAGTGGCTGTACCGCATGGACAACTACCTCATGTACATGAGCCTGTATCCCGATCAGATTGTCCGGCTCAGCGAGGCCCTGTGCGCCATCTATATGAAGAGCCTCGAGCAGTGGCTCGCGGCTGTCGGCCCGTACATCGACGTTGTTCTCTTCGGCGACGACCTAGGCGGGCAGAACGGCCCTCTTATGAGCCCCGACATGTACCGCCGCTACTACAAACCGTACCATAAACGGCTCTGGACACGCGCCAAGGAGCTCGCCGACGTCAAGGTCCAGCTCCATTGCTGCGGCGGCGTTCGGGAATTGCTCCCCGATCTCATCGACGCCGGCCTCGATGCCATTAACCCCGTCCAGATCACCTGCAGGGGCATGGATGCCGCCGGACTCAAGCGGGACTTCGGCGATCGCATCACCTTCTGGGGAGGCGGCTGCGACACGCAGGCCGTGCTGGGCAGGGCCTCGCCCGACGCGGTCCAGCGGCACGTCCGACAACAGATTGAAACCCTGTCCCCGGGCGGCGGGTTCGTCTTTCAGCAGGTGCACAACGTCCTCGCCAACGTGCCGCCGGAGAACATCGTCGCCATGTTCGAGGCCGTGCATCAGACCCCAGCGGAATAGCCACGCATGGCCGCCGTCGATTATCTCATCGTTGTCCTCTATTTCGCGGTGGTGATCGCGCTGGGCTTCTGGTACCAGCGCCGGGCCTCTCGCAACCTGGATGCCTATTTCCTGGGCGGCAAGTCCATCCACTGGCTCGCCCTGGCCATGAGCGGCTCGGTGTCCAACTTCGACATCACCGGCACCATGTGGATCGTCTCCATTCTCTTCGTGCTGGGCTTCAAGTCGATGTGGCACCACTGGATGTGGGGCTTTTTGATGGGCGCGTTCTTTCTGTCCTACATGGGCAAATGGGTCCGCCGGTCCAACGTCATGACTGCGGCCGAATGGATGGTCACCCGCTTCGGCCGCGGCCCCGCCGGCGGCTTCGCCCGCACGACCTACGCGCTCATGGCCGTCATCACGCTGACCAGCTTCATCGGCTACGCCTTCCAGGGCATCGGCAAGTTCGCCTCGGTCTACATTCCCCTCGAACGGCTCGCCGAGGCCACCGATATCGGCTGGCTCCAGATGCTCTGCACGCAGTACGAGGGCCACGTTCTGGCCGTGGCCATCATGGCCGCCACGACGCTCTACGTCCTGCTCGGAGGCCTATACAGCGTGGTCGTCACGGATGTCGTCCAGACGGTCATCCTCACCGCCGGCGGCCTCATCATTGCCTATCTTGCATGGGACCGGATGACCCCCGAAGCGATGGCGAGCCTGCCGCCGGACTGGACCTCGCTGGCCGTGCCGTGGCGAATCCCCGAGTTTGCAGGCACCGAACACGCCGGCTTTGAGTTCTTCGGCGCGATGGTCATCGTGTGGGTGCTGAAGGGGCTCCTCCTGAACGCGGGCGGACCGGCCCAGATGTACGACTTTCAGCGATTCCTCGCCGCGCGCAACGCCCGCGACGCCGCCAAGGTCGGGGCCGCGTGGAGCCTGTTCCTCGTCGTCCGATGGGCGATGGCCGTGGGCATCGCGCTTCTGGCCCTTACCCACGTCGCCGGCGTCGCCGACACCGAAAAGGTCATGCCCACGGTCCTGCGCGACGGCCTGCCGGTCGGCCTCCGCGGCCTTGTCCTGGCCGGACTCCTGGCCGCCTTCATGTCCACCTTCTCCTCGACCGTCAACAGCGGCGCATCGTTCATCGTGCGGGATATCTGGCAGCCCTTGGCGCGGGACACGGGGGATGATCGGCGCGCCGTGCGGATCGGTTACCTCGCCACCGTCGGCGTGGTGTTGGTGGGGCTGGCCATCGGCTTTCAGGCGGAGTCCATCTCCCGGATTTGGAACTGGATGATGATGGCCCTGGGCGCGGCGGTCCTTATCCCCAACCTCCTGCGATGGTATTGGTGGCGGATGAACGGTTGGGGCTACGCCGCAGGTACGTTGGCCGGGCTGGCTTTCTCGCTGATCGCCCTGTTCAGGCCGGATGTGCCGACGTGGTGGACCTTCGCCCTGATCTGCGTCACCTCTCTGACCGCCTGTATCACCCTTTCACTGGCCACCGCGCCGGTCGACCCCCAGGTGCTTCTGGCCTTCTATCGCTCCGTTCGTCCATTCGGACTCTGGGGGCCCATACAGCACGAAGCCTACTCGACGCTCGACCCAACGAAAGACAGATGCGAGAGGGCGCCCCTGGCCATGGTTAACCTGGTGTTGGGAATGGTCGCCATTGCCGGTATCTACGTAGGCCCCATGTACCTCGTCGGCCGTTGGTACGCACAGGCCTGCCTGTGTTTCGCCGCCGCCGTCCTCGCCGCCGCGGTGATGTACTTCACCTGGTATCGAAACCTGCCCTGCGACTGAAGGCACAATCCGCCCGTGCACCTGTTGAGCGAAAGCGACCACGCCACCGTGGGACTATGACGGAACACGGCAAATGAACTCCCATGCAGTGCGCCTTTGACCGGCGTGTTCCCCACCGCGCTGGGGCGAATCGGGTTGCGGGGTTTACCCCGTTGACGTAAACTGTAATAGTGGCGCCGGCGTTCGGCGCGCGGCCGGGCCGGTGGCGTCGGGAGTTGTCCGAATGGCATGCAAGCGAATCGTGATCGGGGGCCTTGTGCTGCTGGTCGGCGGGCTCGTCGCCGTGGCCGCGGCCGAACCGGTGACGCTGCGGCTGGCCACGGGCAGCCAGACCGGCGTGTACTACCCCATGGGCCACGGCATCAAACGGGTCATCGAGGAGCTTCATCCCGGCAAGGTCGAGATCGAGATCGTCGAGACCACGGGGGCGTCGGAGAACCTGCAGCTCATCGACAACGACCAGGTGGATCTGGCGCTCGTGCAGAACGACACCGCCTACTACTTCAGCCACGGCGAGGCGATGTACACCTTGCCCTCCAGCAAGGCCCTGGCGGTCGCCTCACTGTATACGGAGCTCATCCAAATCGTCGCGACGCGCAAAAGCGACATCGAACACATTGACCAGCTCAAGGGCCGCCGTATCCGGACGGGCTCGCCCCCCGATCAGATCCCCAACAGCGCGACGCTGATCTTCGCCCTGGACGGTTGGGAGGCCTCGGACCTGACCGACGTCCGCTGCAAGTTCAGCGAGGCCCGGGCCATGCTCCTGTCGAATTCGCTCGACGCCGCGGTCATCACGGCCGGTATCCCGACGCCCTTGTTGACGGCGACGGTGGACGGCATCTCGCTGCAGGACACGGTGAGGCTGATTCCCATCGGCGAGGGTCTGGCCAACCGCCTGATCCGCAAGTTCCCCTATTTCGTGTACACGGAGATCCCCGCCCATACGTACCGTCATCAAGACAAACCCATCAAGACGGTGGGCGTCCGTGCGATTCTGGTGGTGCGCAAGGGCTTCGAGGAGACGGGGGGCAATCAGCGCCGTCTGCCCCCGGACTTCGTGCGGACGCTGACCCGTTCGATCTTTGAGAAGGCGGACGTGATCCGCACGGGCCACGGGGTGCCGGGGGCCGACCTGACCGGGTATGCCCTGCCGTTGGAGGAAGCCCTGCACGGTATCGTGGATCACAAGCTGCGGCCGATCGTGCCCTTTCATCCGCAGGCCAAGGCGTACTACACGCAGCAGGGCCTGTTGAAGCGGACCCTGGCCGACTATCTGCCGGCCCTGCTGTGGGGGCTTGCGGGTGTCATCGTGCTGGGCTACCTCATCCGCTATCGGTCGGCCATCCGCCGCGTGATGCAGCGCCATATCCACCTGCGTCTGGTTGTCATATTCGTCGGCCTGTACGTCATCGGCGCCGTCGCGATGTTCTACTGCGAGCGATACAGCAATCGTTCATTCGAGAGCGTGGGCGAGTCCTTCTGGTCGATCACCATCTACGTGCTGAGCGGATTTGAAGACCGGCCGCCGGTCACCTGGCCGGGCCGGGTGACGTCGATCTTGATCTTCATTCTGAGTGTATTCTTCTTCGGAGCGGTCGCCGGTCGATTCGCCGCGGCCTTTTTGAAGCGAGAGGAAATGACGATGCCGAAAGATACCAGAGATCATATTGTCATCTGCAATTGGAACGAGCGGGGGAAACGCGTGATCGCCGAATTGCGCCATCCCGAGGGCCGCCCCGACGCGGACATCGTCATCATCGACAACAAGGTGCTGGACGAAAAAGAGCTGGCGCGTATGCCCGCGTACAACAACGTCTACTGCATCTATGAGGACCCCATCCGTCACGGTACGCTGAAGAATGCGCGGGTCAGCGCCGCCGACACGGTCATCGTGCTGGCCGATAATCAGAGCCCCGACCCGGACGCGAAGTCGGCGATGATTATCCTGGCCCTGTTGAACCAGTGCAAGACCCGTCGGCCGCACATCATCGCCGAGGTGGTCAATTCGGACAACAGCCAGCACCTGTCCGATGCCGGGGCCGATGAGACCATCTGCACGACCGAGATCGGCGTGGGCATCCTGGCCCATTGCGCGCTCAACAAGCAGCTCTCGGCCGTCTACAAGGACCTGCTCACCTATTCGTTTGAGGGCAATGAGATCTATATCATTACGCGGGATCGTTTTCCGGATGCCTTTGTGGGCAAGACGTTCGCCGAATGTGCCCAGATGCTGTACGAGCGACGTGATGACCGGAATCCGGTGGTGCTTTTGGGGATCCGCCGGGCCGATCAGGTCATCATGAATCCCCGGCGGGGAGCCGGAGGACACGATGACGGCGAGCTGCGGATCCGAGAGGACGATGCACTGATCGCCATGGCCTTTTCGGCGCCCGATCTGCGAGCCGGCTTCGCCTCCTGAGGCCGGCGCTCAGCGAAGCCACTTGAGCTTGATGATGCCGCCGGTGTCCTGGGCGATGTAGATGAAGCCCTCGTCGTCGACCGTGATCCCCTCCTGGTTGTCACCCGGGAAGGCGTATACGGCCAGCAGTTCGTGCTCGCGCGAGTACACCAGCAGCAGGTTCGTGGCGTCGGCGACGAGAAGGATGCGGTCGCTCATCGCATCGTAGTGGAGGCCCGACAGATCGATGATGCCCGGCGAGAAGTAGTCAATGATTGTCGGTTCAATCGACGCGTCCCGCAGCGGCAGCTCCACGCGGAATACGGCGGAGATATCCTCCTCATTGGACAGCGTGAAGGCCTGGTTGGCGACGTAGAAAACGCCGCCCTGCCGGTGTTGGGGATCGGGAACGAACGTGATGGCCTCGATGCCTTCCCCGCCGGCTTGCAGCAGGGTCCTGCCTGCGACCTGCCGGGGTATGAAAAAGGTCCGCCGCACCTCGAAGGTGTCCGGGTGGATCTCCAGGACGGCTTCTTCTTCCTCGACGGCGGCGTATAGCAGACCCGTCGACGGATCGCACGTGATTCCTTCGAAGTCGGCGGGGCGAATATGTTTCCGCCTGACCCAGTGGCCCTCCGTGGTGATCTCGCCGATCTCGCCCTCGTCGCCGACGACGAACAGCGTCCTCCGTTGCGGATGCCAACAGATCCCGGACGGCTCGGGGAATCCGACCGCGTCAATGTCTCCCACCCATTCGTTTGGAAACACGATCCGTGCAAGGACTGCTTCCGGATCGTTCGGGACGGCACATCCGACAGGAAGCAGCGCCCAGGATAAGACCCCTAGCGCCAGGACACATCTGCAAACGCACATCGCGACGATCTCCTCGAAAACGGGCGAGCCCGGTTCTGCGGTTATGCCGAATCGTTGTCCGCCAAGCCGTATCCACCGGCCATGCTGTGCAGACAGGCTCCAAAGCAATATGGTGCGCGGCCCCCCTCTGAACGGTCTCCACAGGGGTGACGCAGGATAGAGAAAAACGGGGCCGAATGCAATAAAAAAAGGGAATTCAGCCGTCCATGAAGACACAAGCGAGGTCGGTGTGTCAACCGAGGGGCTTGGCGCATCCCTGAGCAGGGCGCCCCCGCTTGGTCTGCGGGGCTGGGCCCCGCGCGGCCCCCCGGCGGCTCTTCGCTTGACGGGCCCCAACGGATTGCGTACTATGGACTTACGTTCACAGGTGCTGGAAGATGGAGTTTCCATCGTCTGACGAGGCCCGGGAGGCGCGAGGCAGCTTCTGCCCGTCGCGGCCGCCGTCGCTCGCGGGCACAAGGGTGTCGTCTCGAATCGGTGCTGTTGTCATGATCGCGGAGGAACGGTGATGCACGCTTCCAGGTTCATGGGTTCGTCGCAGAGGCGTATTTGTGCGGCCAAGCGGAACTTCGTGTCGCCGGTCCTGGCGGCATGGCTTGTGTTGGCCGGTACCGCGTGGGCCTTGGCAGCCGACGCCGAGCCGCAGGCCAAGCCGCCCGAAGCCACCGCCCCAGAGACCGCCCCGGCCACGCCACCGACCGCCGAGCCGCAGGCCAAGCCGGCCGAGGCCGAACCTCAGGGTAAACCGGCCGACGCCACGGCCCAGGATGTTTCGACCCAGAAAGCACCCCAAGCCACGTCCGATTCCCAAAGCCCACCCGCCGTGGCCGAACCGCAGCCCAAGCCCGCTCCCCAATCTCAGCTCATCACGCTGCCGAAACTCAGCGCGATGGAGGTGGATGAGTTGGGGGACCGACTCGTGCTGCACTTCGAATCGACGCTTGGCTACGAAGCGGCCTCCGCGGACCTCATGAATATGCTGCCCGCCCCCCCGGCGCGCATCACGGGGCAACGGGCGATTGCGCGGCCCACGGAGACCGGCACGCACGTACTTCATTTCGGATACCGACACTTCGTGACGCAGCCGCCACAGCTTTGGGTGTTCGGCGCGGTGGTCGAAAAGGACGACACCCTCACCCTTAATCCCGATCTGGCCCTGGTCGAGCCGGAGGTGACCCAGATGATCGCCGCCCTGAGTCAGATGCGCGAGGGGCTTACCGTTCGCGATCTGGAGGCCAAACTGATTCAGCTCAGCTACGTGGACGCCGACGCCGCCCTGACCACGCTCAAGGGCCTGGGCGTGACGACGATGGCCGCGGCCACGGAGGTGCCGGCGAAGGTGGAGTTCGCGAATCTGCCCTACGTGGTCAAGGTGAAGGATCCCGAAAAGGACTACACGGGGCTGATCGGAGAGAAGACCACCATCGCCAAGAGCAAGTTGTCCCTGTCGCCGGGCATAGCGTCGGCCTTGAGCGACAACGCGATCGCCTCGCCCCTGACGCAACTGCTGGTGCTGTTTCATCCGGCGCATCCGGAGCAGTTCAGCGAGGTGCGCCGGATTCTGGATGAACTGGTCGATCGGCCCGCACGGCAGATCTTCATCGAGGGGATGGTTCTGGAGATCAGCGAAGAGGGGCTCAAGGAGCTCGGTGTCGAATGGGAACTCGATGATCCCTTGCTTAACATCACCGCCGGGGCGCTCAACGCCGGCAGCACGGTCAGCAGCCTCGACGTGACGGTGCCGGATACGCACAGGATGCACAACATTTTCAAGGGCGACGTGCATTGGGACTGGAATCTGGCGATTCGCGCCCTGATTCGGGAGGGCAAGGCCGAAATTCTCTCGCGGCCCAGCATTCTGACGCTCAACAATCGGCAGTGCACCATCCGGGTGGGCCAGGACATTCCCATCGCCAGCAGCCTGGAAGGCATGACCTCCTACACGAACCGCGTCAGCTTCTCCTTCGAGTACCTGCCCACGGGGATTCTCCTGAATATCCGGCCGCGGATTAATGAAGACGGCACCGAAGTCACGATTCTCGTGGACACCATGGTCTCGGCGACGGTGCCGGGCGCCGACCTGGAGATGCGTGCGCCGGACAACGTCGTTCTGGCCTCGGCTCCGACGATTTCCACGCGGCGCGTGCAGACCTATAGCCGTATTCCGAACAATACGCCGCTGATCATCGGGGGTTTGGTCTCCAGCGAAACGATCTCCACCAAGGATAAGATTCCCATCCTCGGAGACCTGCCGCTGGTGGGAATCGCCTTTCGAGGGACGAGCGAGAAGAAGGCCAAGCGGGAGGTGATCATCGTTCTGACACCGCACGTATTGCCGGAGAGACGGGAAGTCCGCCGATCGTTCCCGAAGGACGAAGACAACTTTGATAGCTTTGGGAATGAACTGTATCGCGATTCCTACCGGATTCGCAGTGAAGACGTGTTCGACCTGACGTTCCTGCTGGAAAACCGGCGCATCGTGTCCTATCGCCGGATGGCACGCCAGGCGGCCGCCAGGAACTTCCGGCTGGGAGAGGTCGAGCCGTTCCGGTCCTTTGTCCAGGACAGGATCCCCGGGGAATCGATTCTTGTGACGCGCATGATCTATGAGGTGATCAAGCGGCTCGACATCGCCGAGCCGATCCAGCCGTCTAGGATCATCTATTTCGAAAGTCAAGAGGTCGGGGGCTACAATGTCCACTTCCTGGACGAACGGATCAAGGACGGCGGCAAGGCGGGCGTCAAGGACTTCGGCGACCAGGCCCTGGCCATGACCTACACCTATGACCGCGAATCTCTCGAACAGGGACGCCTTGGCAGCGAGCCCATCCCCGAAATTCGGCTGGTGAACTGTCCGGATCGCGATGCCTGGGGCACCCTGCTGTGGGAGTTGAATCAGCCCACGCCGGAGGGTCAACACCGTCACACCATTCTCATCCAGAATGAGTCCGATCTGCTGCGTCTGCGCCGGGCCTTGGCCCTCAAGCGGATCGTGGTCCTCAACGGCGGCGACGAGCATCTGCGGTTGCGGAACTTCAGCGTGGGCAAGACCCTGCTCATGCCCGAGCTGAAGGACGAACAAATCCACGTTATCGACGCCGATACCGCCCGGTTCTTCTTCCATACGGAGCATTACTACGCCGCGGCGCTGGCGGAGATTGAAAAGCGATTGAACGAATTGGATAAAATGCTCAAACGTCCGGACATCCAGGTTCTGCTGGATGCAGGCGTGGACGAGACGCAGGCGAGTCGGTCCGATGAGTAGGCCCCGGTATGGAGGGAGCTCGCTTTGCGGATGAGGCCACGATGATCTGCGAGACCAGGGCCGCCACTGTGCCTCGGTGCCCGAGGACGACGCATCGCCGGATGCACTCGTCGGTGCGAGGCGGGGTCGTCGGCCTTCTTGTGGCGGTCGTGCTGGCCGGCGCCATCTGTGCCGCCACGTTCGAGGGCGGCGACGGCACCCCGGCCGACCCGTACCGCATCGCCACGGCCGGGCAGTTGATTGCCGTCGGCTCGGACCCCAACCTCTTGGACAAGCATTTCGTTCTGACCGCCGATATCGATCTGACGGGCTTTACCTTCGAAAAGCCCCTCATTGCACCGGACGGCACACCCTTTACAGGCACGCTGGACGCCGCCGGCCATCGCATCGCCAATCTCGTTGCTCGTGTGCCCGTCGAGGCCGATTCAGCCGGGGCGGCCAACGGCCACCTTGGCTTGGTCGGCAAACTCGGACCCGGCGGCCAGATCAAGAACCTCGCGATCCAAAACGCGACGATCACCGGCGCGATAGACTCCTCCGACGACAAGAAGATATACGGCAACACCCTTTTCCAGTGGATCCGCGCGAGCATCATTATCATGGCCGCCGTCGTCCTGGCCAGGGCCATCTACTGGGGGATCGGCAAAACGGTCAAGCGCATGGCCGCCAAGACCCGGACCCGTCTGGACGACATCCTCATCGACATGATCGAGGAGCCCGTCCTCCTGGCCATCGTCGTGTTCGGCATCTGGTACGGGCTGCACACCCTGACCCTCTCCAAAGGCGTCGCCACCTTTGTTGACAAGGTTCTCTACATCGTCATGAGCCTGAATATCGCATGGCTCATCACCCGCGTCTTTGACGCCCTGGTCGAGGAGTACCTCGTCCCCTTTGCCAAGAAGACCGAGAGCGATCTGGATGACCATCTCATCCCCGTTATCCGCAAGGGGATCAATATCTCCGTCTGGACCATCGCGATCATCATGGCCATGGACAACGCCGGCTATGACGTGTTCTCGATCCTGGCCGGCCTGGGCATCGGCGGGCTGGCGTTCGCCCTGGCCGCGCAGGAAACCGTCGGCAACTTCTTCGGCGGCATCGCCATCTTCACGGACAAGCCCTTCAAGGTCGGCGACCGCATCCAGGTCCGCGGTCACGACGGCGTCGTCACGGCCGTCGGTCTGCGCAGCACCAAGATCCGCACGCGCTACGAAGGCCGCATCGTCACCATGCCCAACTCGCTCGTCGCCACCGCCGATATCGTCAACGTCGACACCGAATACGGACGCCAAATGTTCGCCGTCTATCGTCTGACGCCGGACATGGACGACCGCCGGATCACCCTCGCCATGGACATCCTCAGGCGCATCGCCGAGGAGGACCCGGATACTCAGGACAAGGTCGTGACGGGTTTCTTCGCCATCACCGAGTACTCGCGCGACATCATGCTGCTCTACTGGATCAAGCCCGATGCCTCCAACCTCAAGACCCGAACCCGCATCAACCTCGAAATCGTGCGCCGGTTCAAGGAACACAACATCGATCTGGTCAAGGCCCAACCCGTCCACACCAAGCTCGACAAGGTCGAACTGGTCTGAGCCGCGCCGGGTGTGTCGTGAGGCGGCGACGGGGTCCAGGCAACACATCCAGGAAGGGCAAAAAACACGAGCTGGTTTTGACCCGCCCATTCCTGGCCGGATTCAAGCCGATCCCTGACAGAACACCGGGATCTCGGCGTAAGGAGGCCGGAGGACGGCATGACACGAGAACAGGCGGAGGTACTCCAGTGAAAATCCGTATGCAGCGGTTCGGCGCAGGGTGGGGCGACAGGACCGTGGTTTTACTGTTTCTGGCAGTCGCCTGGCGCCTCCCGGCCGTCGAAGCCGGCCAGGCCACGTCAGATGTCGCACCGATTGACAGGCACGCCCTGGTCACGCGACACAACGTCGAACTCCATCGTCCCAATCCGCTGAGCCCCCTGAGCATGGGCAACGGCGAATTTGCCTTCACGGCGGACATCACCGGCCTTCAAACGTTCCCTGAGTTCCACGAATCGGGCATGCCGTTGGGCACCCTGTCGCATTGGGGCTGGCACAGCATGCCCAACCCCGAAGGCTATGACCTGTCCCAGGTTTTGGACAATTACGTGGTGGCCAGGCGCAAGGTGCCCTACGCCGCCGACGGCGCGTTTTCGGGCGGATACTCGCCGGCGGGAACCTGGCTGCGATCCAATCCGCATCGTCTGCACCTGGGCCGGATCGGCCTGCATCTGCTCAAGTCCGATGGAGCCGAGGTCCAGATCGAGGACCTGGAGAATACCACGCAGAAGCTGAATCTCTGGACCGGGTTACTGACCAGCCGCTTCGAACTCAACGGGCGGGCGGTCTCCGTGCAGACCGTCTGCCATCCTCGTCGCGACGTCCTGGCCGTGCGAATCGAGTCACCCCTCCTGTCCGAAGGGCTGCTGACGGTGAGAGTGGCGTTTCCCTACGCCGGCACCGATTGGAGAAACGCCGCGGACTGGTCCAGTCCTGACCGCCACACCACAACCGGACGCATGCTGGACGTGGGAATGGACCTTGCTCGCGTGTTGGACCGGGATCGCTATTACGTCCGCGTCACCTGGTCCGACGGCGGTCACATCGAGGCCAAGGCCCCACACCTCTATGAGATCACGTGCCGGGATCACCCATCTTTGGAAATCGCCTTTGCCTTTTCAAAGACGTCGATTCAACAGGCGCCGTCTGGTTTTTCGGCTGTTCGCACGGCGGCCGCCGATCATTGGGCGTCGTTCTGGAATCGCGGCGGCGCCATCGATTTCTCGGCCTGTACGGACCCACGCGCGGCCGAGTTGGAGCGACGGGTGGTGCTCTCTCAGTATCTGACGGCGATCCAGTGTGCAGGATCGTGCCCACCCCAGGAGACCGGCCTGGTCTGCAACAGTTGGCATGGCAAGTTCCACCTGGAGATGCACTGGTGGCATGCAGCGCACTTCGCGCTCTGGAATCGGATCGACCTGCTGGAGCGCAGCCTGCCCTGGTACGAGTCCATTCTGCCCATGGCCCAGGCGACGGCGCGGCTTCAGGGTTACGCAGGCGCACGTTGGCCGAAAATGGTCGGCCCCGATGGGCGCGAGAGCCCCAGCCGGGTGGGCGTGTTTCTCATCTGGCAGCAGCCGCATCCCATCTACTACGCCGAGTTGTCCTATCGTGCCCACAGGGACCGCGAGACGCTGAAGCGTTATGAGGACCTCGTCTTTCAGACGGCCGAGTTCATGGCCTCCTACCCGGTGTGGGATAGTGAGCGACAGCGCTATGTGTTGGGCCCGGCGCTGATCCCGGCGCAAGAAAGCTATGGCTCGACCCGGGCCCGCAATCTCAATCCCACGTTCGAGCTGGCCTACTGGCACTGGGCCCTCGAGACGGCTCAAACGTGGCGTCAGCGGCTCGGGCTGGAGCGCAACCCCCAGTGGGATCACGTGATGAAGCACTTGGCCAGGCCGCATGTCCGGGAGGGTGTCTACACCGCCATCGAGACCGCGCCCTACACGATCTATAGGGATCACCCGTCCATGGTGGCGGCCTTGGGGGTAATCCCTCCGACGCCTCTTATCGACGCCGAGACGATGAAACGAACGTACGACCACGTGCTCGAGCATTGGGAGTGGTCGAGTACGTGGGGCTGGGATTATCCCATGCTGGCCATGACGGCGGCACGTCTGGGCCGGCCCGAACAGGCGGTGGATGCCTTGTTCATCGACTCGCCGAAGAATCGCCACCTACCAAACGGACACAACTACCAGTCGCCCCGGCTGCCCCTGTATCTGCCGGGCAACGGAGGGTTGCTGACGGCGGTGGCGATGATGGCCGCGGGCTGGGACGGCGCCCCGGAGCGGCCCCATCCCGGCTTTCCGGACAACGGCAAGTGGAACCTCCGCTGGGAGGGACTCAAACCCATGCCCTGAGGCCCTGCCTTCAACGAGCCAAGGTTGCGGGACGGTGCCAAGTACGGTAGGATAGGGCCAAGTGTGGCGGGGCGTCACCGGCCCGCCTGGTGGGAGATGGCCCGACACGATGCCAACCTGCGCTGGAGGAAGTACCATGAGGAGAACACGGACATATGGGGCGGTCGTATTCGTCGTGCTGGCCGGACTGGGGCTGTCCGCCTGCGCGCGGACGTTCAGCGTCACCATCGACCTGGATGATAAACGTGAGCCCATCTCCAAGTACATCTACGGCCAATTCATCGAACATCTGGGGCGTTGCATCTATGGCGGTCTCTGGGCCGAGATGCTGGAAGATCGCAAGTTCTTCTATCCCGTCACCGGCGAAGCCCCGGCCTGGACCATGTACAAACCCGGCCCGCGGTCCTGGGACGGCGAGGGACATCCCTACGAACTGCTGACGGCCTCGCCCTGGATGGTCATCGGGGACAAGAAGTCTGTCTCGATGATGACGGAGGATTCCTACGTGGGTGAGCACACACCCCAGATCACGCTGGCCGGCGATGGAACACCCGGCGGCCTGCTTCAGGAACGGCTCGGCCTCGTCGACGGCAAGGAATACACGGGCCGTATCGTGCTGGCCGGCGATCCTCAGGCCGCCCCGATCGAGGTCAGCCTCGTTTGGGGAGGCGGAGCCGGCGACCGGCACACCGTCGTGATCCGCAGTATCTCACCGAGTTTCGCCAAGTTTCCACTGCAATTCACGGCCAAGGGCGCTACGGACAACGGCCGCCTGGAGATCGTTAGCCGTGGGAAGGGACACTTCAAGATCGGCACGGTTTCGCTCATGCCCGCCGACAACCTCTTCGGCTGGCGAGCGGACACCGTGGCCTTGCTCAAAGAGCTCAACGCACCGGTCTATCGGTGGCCGGGCGGCAATTTCGTCAGCGGCTATGACTGGAAGGACGGCATCGGCGATCCGGACCGTCGTCCGCCCCGCAAGAATCCCGCCTGGAAGGGCATCGAACACAACGATGTGGGTCTCCATGAGTTCCTGCAACTGTGCCGCGAGATCAACGCCGAGGCGTTTATCGCCGTCAACACCGGCCTGGGCGGCGCCGAGGCCGCCGCCGAGGAGATCGAGTACGTCAATGGCGCCCCCGACACGCCCATGGGGCGACGCCGCGCCCAAAACGGCCACCCCAAGCCGTGGGGCGTGAAATGGTGGGCGATCGGCAACGAGATGTACGGGGATTGGCAACTGGGTCACATCCCGCTGGAGGAATACGTCAAGAAGCACAATCGCGTGGTGGACGCCATGCGCAAGGTCGATCCCACGTTCAAGCCCATCGCCGTCGGGGCCAAGGGGCCCTGGAGCCGACAGATGCTCACCACGTGCGCCGACCACATGGACCTGATCAGCGAGCACCTCTACTGGCAGGATCGAAACGACGTGGTCTCTCACGTCAGCCAGATCGCCGCGCAGATCCGCGACGTGGCCGATGCGCACCGGGACTACCGCACGAGCATCCCGGGTCTGGCGGACAAGGACATCCGGATCGCCATGGACGAGTGGAACTACTGGTACGGGCCCAACGAATACGGTGAGCTGGGGGTCCGCTACTTCCTGCAAGATGCGCTGGGGATCGCCGTCGGGCTGCACGAGTTCTTCCGCAACAGCGATATCTACTTCATGGCCAACTATGCGCAGACCGTCAACGTCATCGGCGCGATCAAGACGACCAAGACCCAGGCGGAGTTTGAAACCACCGGGCTGGTCTTGAAGCTCTATCGGGAGCGGTTCGGCACGATTCCCGTTCGGGTCGGCGGCGACTTCAAACCGCTGGATGTCGCCGCGGCGTTGTCGACGGATGGGACCGTCCTGACGATCGGCGTCGTCAATCCGACCGACCAGGCCCATTCGCTCTCACTGAAATTGAACGGCGGGACCCTTGCCGCTCCCGGGCAGCAATGGACGCTTACCGGTGCCGATAAATGGTCCCACAACGCCCCCGGAAAACCCCGCCAGGTGGATATCACCACGCGGGCGGTCCCCGTGGCAGCGGACAGCCTGCCCGTGGCGCCGCTCAGTGTCACACTTTCCACATTCGGTGCCCGGTGATCTCGGGCCGGATGCGCCGGTCGAACGGGCACCGTCTGTGACGCTCCCAAGCCCACCTGGTTGCGAGGTGGTGCGGGCAAGGGGACCTCGTTCCGGACCGCTGTGCGCGGGAGGTGGACTGGCTTCTGGACAACCCGCGAACGTGGCGGTACGATCAGGCCCCGTCTGATTTCAAAACCCGCAAATGGAAGAGACAGTCGTGCGGCCACCCGGGATTCTGGCCGTGCTGTCAGAACCCGAGAGGAATCTATCAGGATGATGAATGACACGCCAATGGAGGGTATCGTGGCGAGACCTCATATCAAAGGACTTGTCGCGGCGGCGTTCTCGCCGATGAGGGCCGACGGTTCGATCCATACCGAAATCGTCCCATCCGTCACCGAGCACCTGATCGCGAAGGGCGTCGCCGGCATCTATGTCTGCGGCAGTACGGGGGAAGGCCCCCTCCTGAGCGTGGCCGAGCGAAAGCAGGTGGCCGAGGCGTATATCAAGGCGATTGACAAACGGATCCCGGCGATTGTACACGTCGGGCACGACAGCCTCATCGAGGCCCGGCACCTGGCGCAGCATGCCGCCGCGCACGGAGCCGATGCGATCGCCGCCGTGGGGCCCAGCTACTTCAAGCCGCAACGGCTGGAGATGCTGGTAGCGTTCCTCGCCGAGATCGCGAAAGCGGCGCCGGAAACGGACTTCTACTATTATCATATCCCGCAGTTGAGCGGAAACAGCTTCGACATGATGGAGTTTCTTCAAAGGGCCCCAGCCGTGATCTCCGCGTTCAAGGGGATCAAGTACTCCGCCATGACCGTCCATCAGTTCCAGCAGTGCAAAGAAGCGGCCGGCGATCGGTACCAGGTCTTCTTCGGCTGTGACGAGATGCTGACCAGCGGTCTGGCCGCGGGGGCGGACGCGGCCATCGGCAGCACCTACAATTTGGCGCCGCGCCTCTATCGTGGGATCATGGACGCCTTCGCCCGCGGCGACGTCCGGACGGCCCGCACCCTGCAATCGCTGGCCGTTCGCATGATCGGCGTGTGCTATCGTTACCGCGGTCTGCCGGCGATCAAGGCCATGATGAAATGGGTAGGGTTCGATTGCGGCCCCGTCCGTTTGCCCTTGGAGAGCCTGACCGCGGACGAATACCATGGCTTCACCGCCCAGATCGAGGCGTTGGGCCTGCGCGACTGGGTCTGACTTCTCCTTGGCGGGGTCAGAGAGAAAGGTGAGTCTTCAAGGAATGGCCGCAGAGGGACGCATCTGGATAGGCACTTCCGGCTGGCACTATGCACACTGGCGAGGGGTCTTTTATCCGGATAGCCTGCCGGCCAATCAGTGGTTGCGCTATTACATCGACCACTTCGGCACCGTTGAGATCAACAACTCCTTCTACCAGTTGCCGGACGAGGCCACCTTCGAGCAGTGGCGCAATACGGTTCCGAAGGGCTTCGTTTTCGCGGTCAAGGCCAGCCGCTACCTGACCCACATGAAGAAGCTCAAGGACCCGCACGAGCCCGTGGCGCGTTTTCTCGAACGCGTGAACCTGCTGAAGGATCGGACCGGGCCGCTGCTCTTTCAGTTGCCGCCCCGATGGCGGGCGGATGTCGCGCGGCTGAGGGCGTTTCTGGAGACCGTGCCCGCCAAACACCGCTGCGCCTTCGAGTTTCGCGACCCCACCTGGTTTCGTCCGGAGGTCTACGAGGCACTCGCCGAGCATAATGCGGCGTTTTGCATCTATGACCTGGCGGGGCAGACCGCGCCGAGGGAGGTCACGGCGGATTTCGTCTATGTACGGCTGCACGGCCCCGGCGGGGCCTACGAAGGATCATACACGCCGCAGCACCTGGCCGGCTGGGCCGGCGCGTTCTCAACCTGGCGACGTCAAGGCAGGGACGTGTACTGTTACTTCGACAACGATCAGCACGGCTATGCGGTCGCCAATGCGACGCGGCTGCAGGACATGATGAGGTAGGGGGCCTGTATGCCGATTCCGAACCACGACGTTGCCGCCATCTTCAACAAGGTGGCCGACCTGTTGGAGATCAAAGGCGAAAACCCCTTCCGCGTGCGGGCCTATCGCGAGGCGGCCAGGACCGTGTCGGGCCTGTCCCAAAGCGTGGCGGACCTGCTCAAGGAAGGCCGGGATTTGACCGAGCTGCCCGGCATCGGCAAGGACCTGGCCGGTAAGATCGAAGAGATTGTTATAACCGGCAGGCTGACGTTGCTGGAGGATCTGACCCAGCAGATTCCGGGCGAGCTGACCGAGTTGATGAAGGTGGCGGGGCTGGGGGCCAAACGCGTGGCCCGCATGTACCAAGAGCTGAACATTCGCAGCCTGGATGACCTGAGACAGGCCGCCGAGCAAGGCCGGTTGGCCGAGTTGGAGGGATTCGGAGACAAGACCCAGACCAAGATTCTGGAAGAGGTCAAACGGCTCCGGCGCGACCAGACGCATCGGACCCTTCTGGCCATCGCCGCTCAATACGCCCAGCCTCTGATGGACCATCTGGGCAAGGCCAAGGGCGTGAAAGATCTCATCATCGCCGGCAGCTATCGCCGCCGCCGCGAGACCGTGCACGACCTGGATATCCTGGCGACCTGCAAACGCGGCTCCACGGTCATGGACCACTTCGTGAAGTACGATGAGGTAAAGGAGGTTGTCTCGCACGGCAAGACCCGCTCGACGGTCCTTTTGCGGTCCGGCTTTCAGGTCGACCTTCGCGTAGTGCCCCAGGTCAGCTACGGCGCCGCCCTGGTCTACTTCACCGGCTCCAAGCCGCACAATATCGCCATCCGAAAGAGGGCCGTCCGGAAGAAGCTCAAGATCAATGAATACGGGGTGTTTCGCGGCAATGGCCGCATCGCCGGTCGAACGGAAGAGGAGGTGTATGACACCCTCGGACTGCCCTGGATCCCGCCGGATCTCCGGGAGAACCGTGGCGAGGTGGAAGCGGCCGAGCAAGGCACGCTGCCCACGCTCGTGGAGCTCGGTGACATTCAGGGCGACTTGCACGTCCATACCAACTACACGGATGGCCGCCACACCATCGAGCAAATGGCCCGGGCCGCCCAGAAACGCGGATACAAATACCTTGCCATCGCGGACCATTCCCAGCGTATCACCGTGGCCCACGGCCTGACGCCCAAGGCCCTGCGCGAGCAGATCGAGCAGATCGACCGGTTGAACGACAGGCTCAAGGGATTTGTCGTCCTCAAGGCGATTGAGGTGGACATCCTGGCCGATGGGCGGCTGGACCTGCCCGACGAGGTGCTCAAGGAACTGGACCTTCGGGTGTGCTCGATTCACTCGAAGTTTAACCTCTCCCGGACCGAGCAGACCGAACGCGTCCTGCGGGCCATGGACAACCCCTACTTCAACATCCTGGCCCATCCGACCGGACGGCTGATCGGCGAGCGGGATGCCTATGACCTGGACATGGAGCGGATCATGGAGCACGCCGCAGCCAACGGATGCTATCTGGAGCTCAACGCGCATCCAGAGCGTCTGGACCTCGACGACAACCACTGCCGGATGGCCAAGAACAAAGGGCTTAAGGTGGTGGTCTCCACCGACGCCCATCGGATGGACGATCTGGCGTATATGGTCTATGGCGTCGGCCAGGCGCGACGCGGCTGGCTGGAGGCCGACGACGTGCTCAACAGTCGAAACCTGAAGGACCTCCGGACGCTGCTCCGGCGATAAGATGCTTGCTTGTCAGGGCACCGACGGCGGCCCTCCCCCGGATGCGGATCATTGGAGCCGGCGGGAATCGAACCCGCATCCCCGCGATGCGACCGCGGTGTACTCCCATTATACGACGGCCCCGCTGTGCTGACCTGCATTATACCGACCCCCGAGAAGCAATCAACCCCTTTGCTCACAAAGCGCCGGCAAAGTGGCCGACGGCTCAGGCGGCACGGCCGAGCGGGCACGGCACCCGAATGACGGAAATGCGCCTTCAGCTCCCAAAGTTCCCGGTGATTGATCCACGGCCGGCCCCCGGACCCTGATAGTGGGGCTGGGCAAGGGCCGTCTATCGGACCGAGTGAGGGCGATGTGCTACGGTGAACAATGGGGCTAAAGCCACCCCTCCGCCGGGCCGAAAGATAGACAAGTACAGACGCAAATTCCACGGCCCGGCAGGGGACTGTGTGTGGATAACCAGCGGCGTAAACGCATCCGACAACTGGTTCGCCGGCTCAACCAGACACGGCGCCGGCAGGCTTTGCAGATAGACATTCTCTGTCGGGACATGGTCGCCGCCCATCGTGAGTTTGCCGATCGCATCAATGAGCTGGTGTTTACGGTGGAGTTCTACGAATCCCTGCTGGCCCAGACCGACCGCGGTGGGCTTCTCGATGTCGCCGCCCAGGCCATCGCGCGGCGGGTGCCGGGGGCTCGGCTGGTGATTTTTCTCCTCGCCGGCGACGCGTTCGAACTGCATTGCTTGGACGATCAGAGCCCCATTCAGCCACAACCCGACGGTCTGGAGCAGTTTTTCACCCCAGAAGCCGTACGGCGGATCAGCCGAGCCAACTGGATTTGCTCGGTCGAGGACATGATCGACATGGGGCTCGATGCCCCCGGTCAGGTACTTTCGCGTGTCAGCGCCGCCGCCGTGCCACTCGGTCGGTACAGCCCGGGACTGGGATTCTTGCTGCTCTATCGTGCGGCCGAAACGCCGCTGCGACCGGTTGAGTTGCAGACCCTGGCCCATATCTGCCCCGGCCTGAGCCGCGCCCTGGCCGCCTGTCGACGGCACCCCTCCACGACACAGCCCGCTTCCTGAGCAACAGAGCGTCTCTGGTTTCATGGGGCGTTCCACCCGTGGCCTTGTCCGGGCGGTCACCCGCCCGGGGTGGGGTCGGCGGCGGTCCAGTTGGCCGGGTCGTTGCCGTAGAAGTCCGTCGGCGTCGGGCCGTCCGGGTGCCGATGCTGCA